>Ga0207951_100066_pt1 | contig 86346 bp, 93 predicted proteins | sample Subbio12Aug_8Bad_FD_184830 | JGI IMG/M metagenome (GOLD analysis project Ga0207951, IMG submission 184830) | Serpentinite rock and fluid subsurface biosphere microbial communities from McLaughlin Reserve, California, USA - CR12Aug_8Bad (SPAdes) | ecosystem: Environmental > Terrestrial > Deep... | reverse complement strand
CAGGTCGTGGGCAAAGCCCGGCTCGAACTCGCCGTGCGGGTAGGTGTCTTCCCGGTGGCGAATCACTGTTTGCCAGATCGAGATATTCGGCCGGGCAATATTGCGGTAAAACACGTTTAAACGTTCGTGCCAGATGTTGAGCTGTTCGTCGTCGGCATTTTCGTAGCCGATGCCGGACAGCTTGAATACCATCACGTAGCCGTTTTTGGTTTTCACAACGTGTTCGTTGACGTGGATGGTATAGGGAATGTGGATCGCGGCCGCCTCTTCTCGCAACAGCGCCTTGTGGTTTTTCAGTTGAGCTATCGCTGACATATTCGGTTCCTTTGTTTGTTAAGCCGCGCAACTGGGCGGCGCTTGTCGACGCCCTTTCTCGTTTGGCAGGTTGTAACGGTGCGCGGTGTAGCTACTCCCCTTCCATTGTTTGTAATTGCCCTTGATCCAGTTCTGCCCTTTGGTTCTGGCCCATAGCGTCGCCAAATCGAAATAACGCGGTTCCGGCATGAGAATCAAGGCCAGTAACCCATGAATCGGGATATAAGCCAGTAACCAAAGCAGGTTGCGCGTCATTAGAAACATTTCGATTACCAGCATTGCGCCTAACACCATGCCTGATGTTGTTACCCCAAAACGCATCGGCGGGCGCGTTGCGGCAACAAATAACGGGTCTGCTTGTAGCCCATCGTTGCGGCTCATAGCTACACCCCGAATAGGCCGCGCACCCAGGTCACAATTTGTTGTGATCCAAATACGAGCACGATGCCAACCATGCCGGTGACGGCATGCCCCCAGGATACCCGCCCGAACCACGCCAATGCGCCTAGCGCCATAACGGCGATCACTGCAACCGGCGTTAGAATCGCTAGGATGTCGGTCGAGAGTGCGCCCGATCCGGTTGTAAACGGGCCTGCGGCGTAGGCGAGGTGCTGAATGCCTAAGCAGAAGATGGCGATCAATAGTTGTTGAATCAATTTACGGCTGTTTCTCATGCTGGATTTCTCCTAAGTTGTAAAAGAGGTAGGTAAAGCGGATTGTTTAATGGTGTGAATTTTCGCGGGCGCGAAAATCGTTGGTATTCGTCCATGTTGATAGCTTCCTCGCGTCCGTACTTTAAAATACCCATAACCAGGATATTTTTGGCTGCCTTGTTGGCCTTATCGTGCCGGCCGCAGACAAGGCAGGCAAAAAACGCCTGTGTTTTTTGTTGCTGGTAGGGGGTTGGCCGCCGTTCGCGGCCGATACCGTCGTCATTGTGCGGCCTGTGGCGGTTTGTTATACAAATCCCACCAGGGGCCAGTTGTCGCGGTTTTTTGCGGGGTTGTCGCTGCATTGGCAACAGATGGAGTCACTGGCGTGACCACGACAGTCTTATTGGCGCTGCCGTCGGCAAGCGCAATTTCCTGTTGCAGTTGTTTGATGTTCGCGTTTAGCTCTTCGAGCCGGTGTTCGGTTTTCGCCAAGGCGTCGGTTTCGTTGGCCGCCATTTGCACCGCGCGGGTTTTTTGCGAGTCCGCTAAAAGCTGTTTTTGCTCGGTTAGCTCGGCGTTCAGAATCTTGATTTTTTCGACGTCCCTGTTCTGTTGCTCCGCAACATTCACCTGTGCCGGCGGCGTTTGTGCCAGCGTCGGCGGAACTACGCCTATGGTCATTACAACAAATATGATGATTTTTTGCATAGCACCGTCCAATTGCATGTTGTGTTCGCCGCACAGAGTGCGACGAATGTTTGAATTGGTTCCGATGTTATAGGCTCAGTGAGCCTATGTCAAGATTATTTTTCCTGCTCTTGCGGGCCTGCTGGTGGGAGGTTTTGCGTTGCGCGTTTCAGTGCAGTTAGCGCCCAATTTGGAAGGTTCCTTGATGATGGCGTTTCGGGGTCTGCCAACCACGACCGCACCTTTCGCGCGGCCACTGGTTGCTCTGTTTCGTTGGCGATCAACTCGGCCGCTTGGGCTTGTGTTATTCCAAATTGATCTAATACCGCTCGAAATTCCCTCTTTTTTTCTCTCTCTTCGTCTAGCTCTTCTGTTCTCATACGCGCGTTAATATCCGGTCGGTGCCGTCGTTATCATCGTTTTGGTTTGCCCTACTTATTGTTCTTATTTAAGGGCTGTTTTTAGTTTGATCAGTTTTCGCTCCTTTACCCTACCCCTCTTTACGCATGTTTGTACAATTGACAGTTTTTGTTTGCTTCCGGGATTTTATCGCGTAATTAAAATTTATTTAAATTGAGGTTATTTTCGCGGGCGCGAAAAAGCGGTGCCATCGAACGATGGCACGCGAGGCGTGGGTTGAGTTATTTGCTGGAGCCGTTTAACTGAGGTCGCTTTTGCCGGGCTTCGGTTTGGTTTTGAGCTGGGCGTTCAATGCGGCGACCTGGCCGCGCAGTTCGGCGGCTTCCCCTTCGGCCTTTTTGGCGTCGGCCTTGGTTTCTTTAAGTTGCGCTTTTAGCGTATCCGCTTCGCGGCTCGCCGCATCGAGTGCTATTTGTTGGTTGGTGATTTGGTTGCGGGTGCTGTTCAGTTCCTTGGTGGCGGCTTCGTTTAGTTTCTCTAATTGGTCGTTCCGCGCTTCCGCGCGGAGCGTCCGATCAATTACCGCTTCCAGTTTGGCGTTGGCTACCGCCGCCGCTTGCTCGGCAGCGTGTTTGTCTGTTTGCAGTTGTTCGACCTGTTGACGGAGCCGGTCGATTTCACTCTTCTGGTCTTTGATCCTTTCGTCGCTCGCTTCCTGTTTATTACGTCCTTGCGCGACTTCGATTCGGGCTTGTTCCGCTGCATGACGCTCGCGGGCGAGTTCGGCCGTCATGCGTTCAATTTCGGTTGCTCGTTCGGCTGCCGTCGCGGTGGCTTGGTCTCGTTCGGTGGTGACTATGGTTAGCTGGTTGAGTAGTTCGTCCCGTTCGTCTTCAAGCTGTTCGCCTGTGGCGGCAAGTTCGGCGGCGTCGCCTTGCGCTTGCACAAGGCGACCCTCGATTTCCGATCGCGCCGTTGCGGCCGCTTTTTCAATTTCCGCTGCAATGGCCGCGGTCAATGTGCTGGGCAATTCCGGGGCGGTGGCTGCGGCTTGTGGCCGAGCGTCACGCCAAGTGGCAAGGTGCCTCTGGATGGTGTTGGGGCTGCCGGTGGTTAATCGATCCCGGATAGTTCTGATTGAAGGTTGCTGGCCGGTGCCAAGGATCGCATCAGCGACTTGCGCCACTTGTTCGTATGAAATACCTATTCGTGCCATAGTCTGTTTCTCCCGGTGCTGTATTACGTAACATATCATAACAAAAACGTTATGATATGTTACGTTATGATATGGAAAAGCGCAAGGGTTTTTAAGGTAGGGTGGCAGGTTTCCGCTGGAATTGCTGGCCAGGTTTCGGTTGGAGCTTGGGATCGACTTGTTAATCAGGGATTGATGGTTTGGGGGGTATTTTCGCGGGCGCGAAAAAGTTGTGTCATCGAGCGATGACACACGGGGTGTGAGCAAGTGATCTGTGCGGGCGTGGTCGCCGCGATCCGTTAAGTTGTTTGTCTATTCTCGTCTTAACAGTTATAGTTCCGCGATTCACTAGAATCCTATCGAATCGGCATATAATGGAACTAACCCAATTAGAAATACAGGCTTGCCAGCCTGTGCCTTTGAATGTCAACGGCTTTAATCCACACACACAAATTCCATTTGGTTTGCAAGTCGATCATATTCAATCGGCAATGCAAGAGTTCTTGGATTTCTTAGGGTTTGTAAATACGTCCCTGCTTTCCAAACAAATCCCGCGTTTGGAATCGTTCCTTATGCCCGCGAATTTTAGCAGCATGGTAGGCGAATTTATGAATGCGGCGATTCCTAAATATTGCCCAACGATAGTAAAGAACAACTATCACAACGGGCACCCCGATTTAATCCCTGCCGGCATGTTCGCGGGTGATGCCGTTCAACATGACACGGTAGGCATTGAAGTTAAAGGATCAAGGCATAAGAGCGGCTGGCAAGGCCATAATGCCGAAGCTTGCTGGCTCATGGTTTTTGTCTTTGATTCCAACACGTCGCGCGATTCCTTAACCAATATCCCGCCGCGACCATTTCGCTTTGTTGGCGTATATGGTGCGCAGCTTGAGAAAGAGGACTGGAATTTTTCCGGTCGTTCTGAAACAAGCCGACGAACCATAACGGCCAGTGTTACCCGTACTGGCTTCAATAAAATGACTTCAAATTGGATTTACCGCGACGACGTCTAGCCCTTTACGGTCTTTGAGTGGTTCAACCGTTTTGGGTGCGGCCTTGGTGCGGCGGGTTTGTCCATTGCCGATCAAGGCCAGCTCAGGAATCGCGGCAGCGGCCATCTTGTAATAATCAAGGTATCTTTCCGCGCCGATCGCTTGCAGTCCCATTGCTTCGGCGGCAGCTATCGTTGAGCCTGAACCCATGAACGGATCAGCTATAACCCCTTTGCCTAGCGGTAGGGCGGCATAAACCATTTGCCGCATAAATGATTGAGGCTTTAGGCTTGGATGGTTTGCTATATCACGCTCAACACTCGGCGTTCTTTCGCTTGCTATAACATCTTCAAACGGGTTGCCGTCAGGTAGACGACGAAGCCCGCCAGTTTCAAATTGCCGCAAACACTCGCCGACCGTCATTTTTGCAGGTAACGGCTTTCTGAATAAGCCCCACGGCTCATAACAGCCACGCGGCAAAGAAACGACGTCCGGAAACTCCTCTTCTGCATTTTTAGGTCTATCTCCGCCGCGCAACGTTCTAACTTGGCGTATGAGCTGGCCGCGAAACTCTAAACCGCCTTCCGTGATGGCCTCATAAAGTAGCGATGCAATAAAGGCGTTCGTGGCGATTAGAGCATGCCCGCCTGGTCTTAAGGCGTGGACAATTAAACGTGACCACTCGGCAAAAAACAGCTTAAGGCGTTTTCTGTCTTTGGCATCCAAGGCGGTGAAACGTGGCAGCGGGGCGCGGGTCGATCCATCGAAGGACGGCGGCAATCGCCAGATTCCGCCCTTTCCGTTCGCGCGTTTCTCTAGTTCGTGGTCGTCATATTCCCGTACACCATAGGGCGGGTCAGTGACGACAGCATGAAGCGAGTTTTCCGGTAGTCGAGAAAGCCACTCGAAGCAATCCGCATGAATAATACGGCCATGCTTAAACGCGTCCGTTGTGTAATCCAGGGCAAGCGGCTTTGTGTCGTGTGTGTGTTGTTTCATTGGGTTGTTTGCACCACTTTTAACAAGGTTTCCAATTCGTTGCGGTTGTAAAGTCGGTAGCCGTTAACGGGGTGGCGGTAAGGTTTCAGTTTTCCGGCTTTATCCCAATTTCTCAACGTCGCGCGTGTTACACCAAGAGTTTCCGACGCTTCCCCGATGGTTAAGTAATCGCTCAGATTTAAGGGGCTGGCATTGTTGTTCATACCTTATCAAACCTTGTAAAACGTTGTCAATATCTAAAAAACATTATCAAACATTAGCATATTATCGTTGCTCTGCAAAGCTCGCACTAATCTACGTGATTATGCATAAAACTATAAACTTATGCGCAATAAGTGTATAATGTGTATTTTAAGTTAGTGTTACGAGGTGCTAGATGGCTTTCAGAGCAGACGAAGCTGCACGAATTGGATATGAACGTGCGGTAAATTATCTTATTTCTCGACTTAGGGATGCGGACGAATCTCAGAGGGCGCGCAGCAAAGAAGCGTTCGATGATATTGTTGATAAGTATGGGCCAGTGATTGACAGCTATCCATCATGGCATCCGTTGGTCACGAATCATGACAGCCGCGATCCGGTAACTCATCCTGGTCGTGAATGTGGATACAACGGCCTCGATCACACAATATATCTTGCCAACGCGTTTATCACGTGCCCGTACCGTGATGGGCAAGAGGTGATCGATTCGGTTGCAGCGCTTCCACCTCATCCTGTTGCCACCATTTCTGCGGAAAGGCTAGATGTACAGCTATACCAACCCAATGCCAATCCTATTTTGGTCAAGTGCGATTGGGATAAGCCCCTTCCAATGGATAGAATGATTCCTTTGTCACTCGCTATGCCTCTTATTTTAGAGAAAGAGATCCCGTGCTGGAGATGGTCAGAAGTAGCTGAAACATGGGAATCAATGCGCCCATATTTCTTAGGTGCCCCTTACGGCAGTCGATCATCTTTGTTTGTGAACCAAGAAACAGGTCAAACGATAAAGAAAATTTGGAACGCGCTGATCTACACCGGAATGTTTGGCCACATTAGGGTCTGATTGGGATTATATGCAGTTTTTATATCAGGGGCATTTTTCGCGCCCGCGAAAAACCGGATGCCCTTCTAGGCTCGCTATTCGCTCGGTCGTGCCGACTTGGCCGCACGCGGCCAACCTGCCAGGCCACCTTGCCGACGCTCAATAAGGGACGTGAGTCGGCGCTTCGCAAGCTACGCACCGCCACACCTCCCTTAGCCGCTTGGGCTTATCCCTAACGGCACGCAAGGCTATCGCCCTGCTCGAATGCAACACCCTAAAGATCGGCGGTGGATTTATACACATTGCCGCGCTTTTTCGGGGGTAGATTGGAAGACCCCCACGCGGTCCGCTGTGCATAAATCAGCTTGTGTGATCGATGAGGTGATTTTCGCGCCCGCGAAAATTTGGTGTGTTCGATCCTTGAAAGGTGCGGCTATCGCCGCGCTGAGTTTAGATGTTGGAGGCTTAACCGGGCCGACGTCCTGCGTAGTGTCTTAATGGGAAGGATGTGCGTAATGTGCGGACAGATTGCCAGAGCGCCCGGCTTCTTCGATCAAGGGTAAAGGCTGCGCCCGATCATAAAAAAATAGACGCCTTTTTGATTAAGGCTTTGCGTCGATTTTTTTATGATCGCCCTTGATCGCGCCGAACGCTCTGCCTGCCTGTACGCACCGCACACCCTCGTCCCATTAAGACGGATGCTACCGAAGCCGGGGGTTTTGCCATGGTGAACAAAAGGTGCGGCTATCGCCGCGCTGTTTAGATTCCCGCTCCCCTGAACCCTTAATCCAGATGCAAGGGGCGTGCCATAACTGGTTGATTTGCTTGTAAAAAAGGAGGTGTTTTTTTCTTCTATCATGCAAAAAAGCTTGACAGGCAAGCAATAAACCCGGATAATAGCACCATGGTTTCGGGGCAACCGCCCCACCATCAGAAGGCCGGGCACTTTGCTCTGGCCAGGTTTAACGGAGATTTACCATGTTACGTTCTTTTTACGGCACCAAAACCCAAAACCCACTGGACAACGATCAATTGCGCCGTATGGCTCCATCGGTCTTTGCCGTCGATAAGCACGAGAGCCGCAAGGACTCTTATAAATTCATCCCTACCATCAACATCGTTGAGGCTTTGCGCAATGAAGGCTTTTTGCCTGTGTTCGCAACCGAAAGCCGCGTGCGCGATGTGACAAAAAAAGGTTTCGCGAAACACCTTTTGCGCTTCCGTCAGCACGACGGTTTTTCAGCCGTGGGCGAGGTTAAGCCAGAAATCGTGTTGGTCAATTCGCACGATGGCACAAGCTCTTATCAGTTGAGCGCCGGGCTTTATCGCCTTGTGTGCTCTAACGGAATGATCGTTAGCGATGGCCAGATCGAAGCGATCCGCGTCCGCCATAGCGGCGACGTGGTTAACAATGTGATCGAGGGCACCTATCACGTTGTCGAGCAAACCCCCAAGGCTATCGAGTGCATGGAAGCCATGCAAGGGATTGTTTTAAGCCCCGCAGAGCGCCGTATCTTTGCCGAGGCAGCGAAAGAACTACGCTGGGACACTGAGGAAGTGGCGGTTGATAACGATGCGCTGTTGCTTCCACGCCGCACCGGCGACCGTAGCGGCGATTTGTTTACCACGCTTAACGTGTTGCAAGAGAAAGTGATTCGCGGCGGTGTCAATGTGATGAACAAGGAAACCAAACGTTCCCACCGTGCGCGTGAGGTGAAAGGCGTTAGCGAAAACGTCAAGCTGAATAAGGCACTTTGGACGCTTGGCGAAGAAATGCGCAAGCTGAAAGCCGCTTAATGATGCGCTGGCCGCAAGGATGCGGCCCTTTTTCCTTCCCTTTTTTCACATCGTAACGAGTAACCACTATGGCAAACAACAATACCGCTTTCCAGCTTGACCGCGAAACCCACGCCCGCACGTTGAGCCTGCTTGAAGAAATCAAGAACCAGGCGAACACGCTTGACAACGAAAACGAGGCAATGGGGCATGTGATCCATGCATTAGCCAACTCAGTTAGTTGGTTAGTGATGAGTGCGCAACAAGTTAAAACTGAATCCCAGTTTTAACGGCGCGGCGCGGGCGGGTGCTACCCGCCCGCGCTTTCCCTTTAATCTGTGGTCAATATTACGATCATCGCTACTGGGATCATTGAGTTTTTTATTTTTCCGCCGTCGTGCTATCGCACGACGGCGGGCCTTTCTAGGGTGCGGCTATGATGTTTGAACGGTTGGCGGTTGTGGGTTGGATTGGTTCGTTTTTTGGCCTGGCGGGTAGCTTTTTGCTTGCGCTGAATACGTCTTTTTCGGGTTATGGCTTTGTGGCGTTTTTGGCTTCCAATTGCGCTTGGCTGTATCACGGCACCAAAACCCGGACGTGGCCGCTGGTGGTGATGCAGATCGGTTTTACCGTGACCAGTGTTATAGGTCTTCGGAATTGGTTTTTTTAGGCGGGTGGCAACGTGGCTTTTAACGTGGGGGATAGGGTGAATTGGCGGTACGAACCGCGCGGCGGTTACGGTTTCTCCGTTCCGGTGGCCGCTGTCGTGGTTCGCGTCGGCCCTAGCCGGGTGAGGTTGCAGGCCGCGCGGTTCGTGGCCGGTCAATGGTTGTCTGTGATCCGCTGGGTTGATCCGGCCCGGCTGTCTGTTCGCTCCGTTCATGTGCCGGCTGTTGATGATGTTGTTAATTTGAATGAGGGCGAGTGATGAGCGTTCGGCAAGAAAACCGTTACCGTAAACTGGTGATCGCGCAGGGTAGGGCGTTAACCGACCTTAAACGAGAACTCGAAGCCGCTTGTCTGGTACGTGGCCCAAGGCCTTCGGTTGCACCGCCGAAACCAAACGCGACTAGGGGGCAGGTGAGAAGCTGGATGCGCCGTAACGCCGCAGAGTACGACGATGCTACCCATCTTGCAGAGGCGGCTAATATCGCTCTCGATTTGCCAGCCGGCGCAATGGATGACGAAACGCATTGGGTTTGGGATGAGGCGCTATCGGCGCTCGATTGGGCGGACGCCTAACTAGGGGCTTTTATGTCTTTTGCAATCAAATGGAAATATGAACATTTCACGCAAAAACGGGTTACTGAAAAACTGTTTTCGCAACGATATAAAAATTTTGACTTTGCGAGAAAAACGGCTGACAACACGTTTTGGGAGCATAGGGTTGGCGGGGTTTTGATCGCTCGCGTTTCTGCTGAGGTTGTTCGTTCTCGCAAAACTAAAACAAATGCAACTCAGACAGATGTTTTTGAGTTCGGCTAAAGAGATTTGTCCACATCGATTCGCGGGGGGGCTTTCCAAGCTGCCCCCGAAAAAGCGAATCGTTGTGGGCAAATCGGCCTCTCGGGTATTTTGGAGCTTTATTTTATGAAACCATTTAAACCTTATTCGCCACTGTTGGCCGTGACAATGATCCGCGATCCGGGCTTTTTGTCGTGGGATGCGTTCGACAATTCAAGCCTCAAGGCTGCGCGGGACACGCAACCTTATCAGGTTGGCGACGTGATCCGTTGGCTGGACTTAGACCGACACGGCCAGCGCGTTTTGCGGGCCGGTTTGGTGGTGTATGTGCGGCCGGAATATTTGGAAAGGGTAGGGGATTGGTGCCCGGTTTTTTTAGTGCGGCCGCAACGTAAAGATGGTGAGTTTGCGGCCGGGTTTTTGCGGGTTTGGCCGGGTGAGGTGGAACGCGGCGAGGTGTTTGCGTCCGAGCTGGACGCGGTTGTTTAAATAGGGTGTAAGGCAATGAATGAAGTGGAATTGAAAACTAGGTTTATGACGTTGGCGGCTTTGGCCGATATGGTGGCCGCTGATAATGTTCACGGGTTTATGTTGGCTCGTGGTTTGGTTGATGGTGTGCCGGGGCATTGGGAGGTTTGGCCTAATTTGGTAGCCGATGCGGAGGCGTTGTTTGTCGATTTTGCTTTGTCCAATGAGGATGGACATATTATCGAGTTTAATTCGCTTGATCCGGCGCTTGCGGCGATCCGGGCGGCGGGTTGGGATGGTTTGGTTACGATTGACGGTTGAGTTATGGAGGGTTGTGGTGTGACTGTTTTGGATAGGTTGGGGCATTTTTGTTCCGCTATCGCTACACAAAAACCGGATGCCCTTCTAGGCTCGCTATTCGCTCGGTCGTGCCGACTTGGCCGCACGCGGCCAACGTGCCAGGCCACCTTGCCGACGCTCAATAAGGGACGTGTGTCGGCGCTCCGCAAGCTCCGCACCGCCACGCCTCCCTTAGCCGCTTGGGCTTATCCCTAACGGCACGCAAGGCTATCGCCCTGCTCGAACAGCAACACCCTAAAGGGGGACGGTGGATTTATACACAACCGCCCACTTTTTCGGGGGTAGATTGAAAGACCCCCACGCGGGCGAATGTGCATAAATCGTTTGGCTTTGATGGTGGCTATCGCCACCTGTAATTTGGTGATTTTCGCGGGCGCGAAAATTTGGTGTGTTCGATCCTTGAAAGGTGCGGCTATCGCCGGCTGATTCTGACAGGCAGGTTTAGCCGTGGCCATCCCAGTGCTCGTCTTAATGGGAAGGATGTGCGTAATGTGCGAACAGGTTGCCAGAGCGTCCGGCTTCATCGATCAAGGGTAAAGGCTTCGCCCGAACATAAAAAAATAGACGCCTTTTTTGATTAAGGTTTTGCGTCGATTTTTTTATGTCCGCCCTTGACCGCGCCGAACCCTCCGGCCGACTGTACGCACCGCACACCCTCGTCCCATTAAGACCGATGCAACCCAGGCCGGGTATTGCCCCGACTGACAAGCGGTGCGGCTATCGCCGCGCTATTTGGACTTCTCCGCTCCCCTGAACCCTTAATCCCGATTGCAAGGGGCATGCCATAACTGATTGATATTGTTGTGTTTGGATGTTAATTTCTGCTTGACTTCCGCCCCATTGGGGCGTATTATAACAATCAGGCCGGGCACTTCCGCCAAGGCCATTAACCGGAGTTAAAACCGATGACAACTTTAACCGCTGATCAACAAGCCATCATTCGCAACGCGCTGGCTATTCTGGAAACCCTTTTCAAAAAACAAGACTTATCGGCGACTTCGCCCGATAACGTTAAAGATTTCTGCCGCCTTCATTTCGGCCATTTGGAGCATGAAGAGTTCGGCCTGTTGTTTCTGGATAATCAACACCAGTTGATCAAGTATGAATCCGTGGCAAAGGGTACGGTAGACGGCGCAAGCGTCTACCCTAGAGAGATCGTTAAGGCCGTGCTGGCATGCAATGCTTGTGCGCTAATCGCGTATCACAATCACCCTTCGGGCTTGCTTTCACCTTCGGACGCCGATATTCGCATCACTAAAAAATTACGCGATGCCCTGGGGTTGATCGATGTTCGTATCCTTGACCATATCATCGTCAGTAACCAAGGCGCGTACAGTTTCGCAGAGCACGGCCTTATGTAATTTTTGCGGGCGGGTTTACCCGCCCCTTTTTTTTAACGTTAGAGGTTTTTATGGAAACAATAGCTTTTTACGATACCGGCGGCGTGCTGCCTAATTCGCTCGATGCGTTCAAAAACCGCGCGTGTTCGCTACCCTTTGGAAAAGACGGATACGCGCCGCCAAGCCCGCAAGAGGTGGATCGTTTGATTAAGCTGGCCGGATGGTCTCAAAGTCGTGTCGCCCGCCTTGTTGGGGTGACGTACAACCCGAAAAAAGGATCATCCACGATCCGAAAATGGCGCACCGCTGTAGAGAATCACGATTATAGGCAGATTCCGTATGCCTCGTGGCGTTTGATGTTGTTGTATGCCGGGGTGGTGTCGGTTGATGATGGCTTACAAGACGGTCTTGATAATGCTGGCCAGAATGGCGGGTAATTGTTTTACACTATCAGGCGAAAACGCTTGACATGTAAACAGTAAAGCCGGATAATAGCGCCATGGTTTCGGGCAGACGCCCGACCATCAGAAGGCCGAGCGCTTCGCTCTGGCCAGGTTTACCGGAGGTATCCGATGTTAGAAAATCCTGTTTCTTCTTCCTTGGTTGCGGATAGCAATCGTCTTAACTTCCTGCCTACTTATTTCGGTGGCGAGTTGATGTTAATCGGTGAAATGCTGGTTTATCAAACCGCCGATGAATTGTGCCCCGATTACAAGGGCGGTTATTGGTTGTTTCATGAGCTTAGCAACGGCGGCTTTTATATGGCTCCAGATTCCGATGCGCCGGTGCGGATTTCGGTTTCTGGCAATTACTTCGACGGCATGATGTCACCCGACGCGGCCGGTGTTGTGATTAGCTTGTTTGCAATCAATAAGCTCATTAGCGCCATGTGCTGGCAATACGATGTCGATGCACTGATTGACCGCTATCACTTTTTGCGGGCCTTTGCTTCCGAACATGCCGAAGCCGCCTTGATCTTCGCTGCTATCGATTAAGGCGCAACGCCCCGGCCATGTGCCGGGGCATCTTTCCCCTTTAGGCCGGGCGCTTCGCTCTGGCCAGGTTACCGGAGGTTTCCGATGTCTCACTTAAAAACGAATGTCCTTGCGCAATACGTTACAACCCCGGAGGCTGTGACGATTGATCGCTACGATGAAATGCTCAATGTGTTGCCACCCGAGAACTGGAAGCGGTTAGGCGGCTTTCCCGGTGAGTATTTCCAACTTTGCGAGTATTACGCGGGCAACGTGACCAGTTATTTTGTGAAGCTGGATGATTCCCGTTGCTTCACCTTCCGCGATTGCGCATGGCTCAACCCTCAGCAGGTGTTAGACAAAATCGCCGATGTAGTTGGCATTGTTCGCGGTTAGATGTCGCTGACCGCCTTTGACTAAACCGTAACGCCCGGCCATGTGCCGGGCCTCTATTGGGGCTTGTAATGGGTTATTTTAACGATCAGAAGGATAGACCGGCGGGCGAGTTCTATCACCGCGAGACTAAGGCCCGCTTTGAGTTCCGCCCAACCGCCGACACTTGGGCGGCTCAGCACGGTCTTGAGTGGGAAATCGCAATGTCCGACGGATCGGTGCGGTTTGCGCGACTTTTGCAGACGGTGGCCTATATCGCCGTCGATGTTAACGATGATCGCGCGGGATCGCCAGTTTTAGAGCGTTGGCCGATTGTAAAAACGTGGTGCCGGTAAAACCAAGTAATTATGTTATGGTGTCAGGCGAAAACGCTTGACAAGCAAACAAAAACGCAGGACAATAGACCCATGGTTTCGGGCGGTCGCCCGACCATCAGAAGGCCGGGCAGTTTCGCTCTGGCCAGGTTACCGGAGGTTTCCATTATGGAATTACACGACGCGCATGTGGTTTTTTATTACGAGTGGCTTGATGCCATGGCTTGGAATGATAGTTGCCGTGCGATGCGCCAAGCTGAAAACGCTTGGGAAGACAACGGTTGCGCCTGGTTAGGCAACAAATAAACCGCGTCCCCGCGCTTCGGGCGCGGGACTTTATCGCCACTAAATCCATCTTTATTTGATAGGGGATAACAGCCATGAAAACCGTTCAAAACGCTAGAATCCGCGTTATCGTTTCCGATGCACAATGGCAGGCCTACGCTGACCGCGTGCCCAGTCGCTCACTCATACAAACCTTACCGAGCGGCGACGTTCGGCACCATAGCTTAGACGGTATCGTTCGAGGTCGCATTTTGTCCGATGCGATGGAAATTATCGGCAATCAATCCGAAGCTGTGTTGTTGGATCAAGAGCCATTCCATTTATCCACTCAAGAGGTACACGATATTGCATTTAACGTGTATATGAGTCATTGGCTCCGCGATCACAGCAGGTATGGCGAGGGCGTGACCTTTGGCCGCTACTTGAACGGCAAGCGCCTTAGCCGTGGCATGGCGTATGAAATCGACGCGGCCCGCGTGTACGCACAAGCGGCGTTGCGGGAACTGGACTATGAACAACTGTATCGGGATACGGTTGCAAACTATCTACCAGGCGGCCAGGAGGGGATTTTTAGAGCCGCCCAGGCAGGTAGAAGCGCGGACGCGAGCGCCGACGTTGAAGAGGCGATCTATTGGCGCTGGTATCAGTGGGACAACGAGCGCCGTTATCGGCACCGCTTTGATAACACCGATGATTTTAAAATCGAAATCATCGATGCCGATGCAATGCCGCAACAGATTGGCCTTTGTCGCTACCTGCCTTTGGCGGCTTGAGTTACACAATAGGCCGGGCGCTTCGCTCTGGCCGCTAACCGGAGTTAAACCGATGGCAAAACATAGATTTGATGTTCTTCGTGGCAACAAGGTAATAGCGCATATCTCGGCAGAAAATCTTACAGTCAAGATCACCGCAGCAATAGCGGCAGTTGGTATTTTGATTGTTGGGCCTTACCCAGTGAAGACAAAGTAAGGCGCTTTTTCCGCCATGCGCCGGCATAAGATATTTTCGCGGGCGCGAAAAACGAATGCCGTTACTTGGTGACAGTCCGCCGGCCAGGTCGAGCTGGTCGCGTCACCAAATCGGATTGGCGACAGCCCCGGCCCGGATCGAGACCAGCGCCGGGTAATCCCTGTCACCATAGGAGGCCGGGCGATTCTGCTCTGGCCACACATATAGAGACCGGGCGCTTCGCTCAGGTCAGTTAACCGGAGGTTTCCGATGAGATTCAATAAACATCCACGTTTTGAGTTTACCGACACCCACCAAAAAAGGGCGGCTATCCGTCGCCGGCATAAACGCGAAGTGAATAAATACCCGTTGCTCGCATTCATCGGAGAGATTGCACCAGTAGACGAAGATAAGGAAATGGCGGCTAGGCGGCGCAAGCATGCGGACGACGATGTTCACGACCGCCGCCGGCATGCGGCGGACTGGCGCAAAGCGCGGCGGTTGTTACGAGAGCATGCCGAAAAGGATGGCATTCTGTGGTATTGGCAAACGTATAGCTTGACCGCAAACCCTGTCATGTTGCTGGATTTGATTCACAATTGGCCGCAGATGAAAGCCAGCCGCCTTGCGGCCGAACAGCGGATGAATGCATTTCGGCGGGAACGCGGCGATTCAGAGTTACCGGCTTGCAAAAGTCTAACCGTGTTTTTGGATATGCTGGCATTATCCCCGGCCAATGAGAGTCACGAAGACGCGTAATAATATTTATGCGCGTGTCAGGCAAAAACGCTTGACACGCCGGCTTTATCTATTGATAATAGACCCATGGTTTCGGGGTTATCGCTCCACCATCAGAAGGCCGGGCAATTTCGCTCTGGCCAGGTTACCAGAGGGGTAGACAAGATGCTCGATGAATCACAATTGCCGGTTTATGTTCAATATCTGTGTCACATGCGTAGCGCACCCGGCATGTGGGAACGCTATTCTGGTTCCGTTGAGGTGTACGCACCGGATACGGCGACTGACCACGAGGTGTTTGAAAAAGCGGTTCAAACTCTTTCGCGAACCAGTTTCCCGGATCGGCCTAGTTTGTCGAGTTGGGAATTGGAACGCGTCGAACGAGCATAAAAATACTTCCATTGGTGCCACGATTTTAGGAATAGTTACGTCATGAAAATATTATCAATAGCCAATCAAAAGGGCGGTGTCGGTAAAAGCACGTTATCCGTGCATATTGCATACGCGGCCATAGAGGCCGGTTTGCGGGTGTTGCTGGTCGATATGGACAAGCAGGGAAGTTTGTCGCTTTCGTTCCCGGCTCCCGCTGACGCAGAGCCAGGTTTATTCGCGTCAAGACTCTATGTGCCCGGCGCGATGGAGACCCGTCCGCAAGTGCTTAACGATCAATTAGGCATTATCCGGGCGGATAACGCCTTGCTGTCAATTGACAAGGCCGAAAACGAAGTGATCAGGCAGCCGGGCCAGGCATTACGGCAATTTGCGGCAGATTACGATTTGTGCGTGATCGACACGCCGCCTTTGCTCGGCATTCGCCTTATGGCGTCCTTGGCGGCCGCCGATTACGTGGTGACGCCGGTATCTATCGGCCTGTACGAGTTGGCTGGTGTCGCCGATCTAATGGCGACGATCCATGTCATTCGCACGCAGGGTTTCAACCCCCGGTTGAAACACATTGGTATTCTGCCGATGAAGGTTAATAGCCGCAGCACGGATGCCCGCCAGGCGCTTGCGTTGCTCCAAAAACAATACGGGCCGATTATTTTAAAAGAAGCCTTGGCGGAACGTGCGCCAGTTAAAAAAGCTATCGCAAATCGCCGTCCGGTGTGGACACATACGAGCGGCGAGGGCCATTTAAAGGCCGCGCATGAATGGCGGGCGGCATGCACCGCTATTCTGGATCGCTTGAATTAAGGGGGGGCGATATGAACAACACAAGTACATTATTCGGTGGTGGTGTCGATAGTTTGTTCGGGGCCAGCGGAAACCCCAACGAATACGACATTATGGCTAACCTGGATGATATTGAGATTGGTAGCCAGGTTCGTGAAGAGTTCGAGGACGAGAACAACAAATTAGCCGATCTTGGCCGTAGTCTTCGTGAAAACCAGTTACAGCCGATTATCCTCCGCGCGAATCGCCCAGGAAGTGAAAAGCCATATCTGTTGGTGGCTGGTGAACGACGTTGCCGCGCGGCCCGGATCGAGGGCTTAACGCAGCTTTGGGCGAGAGTGAAGGATTTAACCGATGAACAGGCCGAAAAAGCCCAAGTGGTCGAAAACATCCATCGGAAAAATCTCACGCAAATTGAAGAAGCGAAGAAGATTGAGCATGACCTTGAGACCATGAGCATGGACGAGGTGATGGCGAAGTACAACATTAGCCGGACGCGCTTATCAAAAATGATGGGCTTGCTGGATTTACCCGAGCAGGCAAGACGTTTGGTAACGGAGGATTTGAGCGCCGATGTTGAGTCCATCAATGCGGTAAAGGTGATCGAAAAGATCGACCCGGCGAAAGCAAAGACGTTAGTTGATGAAATCAAAAGCGGCGGCGCTAAATCGAATGTGCGGGATATGGTGAAAGCCGCTAAGGATGAGGTTAAGCCGCCTAAGAAAAAAGAAGACAGAAAACCCGCTAATCAAGTTGATGTTTTCGCGGGCGCGAAAAATCAACCAAGCGACGATGGAGAGCAATCGACGGCCATTCCGCCATCCCGCGAGTCAGTTAGTTTAGTGTTGAGTCTGGCTTACAGCGCGATCTTTTTACAAAACAAGTCGCCTAAGTCGGTGTTTGACGACATGAGCCAGGACGACCGGGAAATGATCGATGTCTGGCTTCGCGCGTTTTATGACAAAGGGGTTCAAAGCAAAGATGCCGGCCGCGATATGTTGGTATGTTTGCGTGGCGATCTATTTGCTGCTGACGGTGTTGGAGCGTTTGCATTGGCGGCGTTTGCATACGGTCTGGATCGTGATTCAAAATTCAGTTTGTTGAATATTTTTGGCAGTGTTAAAGCGTAACCCATGGTTACATTATGTTTTTGTTATTTGGAGTTAATTGCCTATGCCGGCTAAACGACGCCTGACCGAACGCGAATTCGCGTCGGTTCGGCCGCTTTTAAGAATTTCACCAGAGCGGCAGGATGCCGCTTATGCGATTCTTGTTGCTAATAAATCCTATACAACCGTTGCCGCTGAATATGGTTGTTCTCGCCAATCTATCGGTGACGCCGTAAATAGTGTTTGGGATACCTATCAAAGAGTGTTGGCCAGCCAAGCGGCAGAAGAGGACGACGCAACGATTCCGCCAGGCTGGGAGCGGGTGACACTTGTTGCGCCGACCGAGATTATTGCGGCCTTCCGTAATGTCATCAGTGCCTTTCGGAACGAAAGCGAAAAAAGCAGCCATTAGTGTAGTTACAATGGGTTAAACGAGGATTTATTACAATGACTGGCCACGGCGCATCGAAAGAAATATCCGCAATGACGGATAAACTGGACAGAATCCGCAAGGATCAAAAACAGCGGATTGAGAAAGAGGCTCGCCCAGGTGAGACCTACGCCCAAGCCGCCCACCGTTTACAAGTTGCCGCCGATAAGCAGCCGCCGACCGCCAAATCCAATATGCGGAAACCGCCCAATGGCGACGCTCAAATGGATTTTTTTGTGCCTGCTCTTTATGACGTAGGCACGCGCGATAGCCGCAGCATTATGGATGTCGCTGTATTCCGGTTGTCAAAAAAAGAACGCCGCGCCGGTGACATAATGCGGTACGAGCTGCCTGATGGTTACGTCGAGGTGAAGAGTGGCCCGGACGGGATGGCCTCGATTTGGGACTACGACATTGTATTGATGTTGGTATCGCAATTAACAGAAGCCGTGAACGCCTATCGTGCTAACAAGGGCGAGAAACCAGGCCGAACGTTTAAGCCGCATGTCAGCGACATTCTGCGATTCTGCCGGAGGGGACATGGCGGCAAACAAGCCGAAGATGTCGAAAGCGCATTAGATCGGCTTCGAGGCACCACGATTAAAAGCGTTCGGGAAAGTGTCAGCACCAACGGTAAAAAGTTACGCGTGGTCGATGCAGAAGGGTTGATCGGCGGTTATCGTGTGGTGTCATATACCGATTCTGGCCGTGTTGCGGAACTTGAAATTGAAATACCTAAATGGCTATATCGTGAAATTATCGACGGAAAACGCCCGGAAGTGCTAACGGTTCACCCGGATTATTTTTTAATTGAGCCAGGCCTTGGGCGATTCATTTACCGACTTGCGCGCCGTGCGGCCGGTCGGGATTCCGCAAAGTGGTCATTTCAAACGCTTTTTGAGCGTAGCGGAAGCACTGGCACCTTTAAGAAATTTTGCTTTATGCTGCGTAAGCTTATCGAAACGAACGACCTGCCGGAGTACATTTTAAGCGAGGAAAAAGGCATCAAAGGCCCGCAATTAGTCATGAATCATCGCGACTCAATTGTTGCCATTGATAGTAGTGGTTCCTAATGTACACATGCCGACTATCAAAACGAGGCAAAACGATTTCAGAGAGTGCAACCTGTGGATATTTCGTACATTAGGAACCGATTTGTGTACATTAGGAACCGGAACCCGTATTTTAGGAACCGAAGTGTGTACATTAGGAACCGTGGCGGGTACATTAGGAACCGCTAATATTCCTATCTTGTTGTTTTGTATAAATAAAAACAGTGTTTTAGCGTCTAAATCTAATAAAACTGTTAAAACCTTAAAACTTTCTGCTATCAGGCAAAAAAGCTTGACAGTCAAACAATGAACACAGATAATAGAACCGTGGTTTACATCCTAACCACGTATAGGCCGGGCAATTTCGCTCTGGCCAGGTTTACCGGAGTTTCCGATGTTTCAATTTTATCCAACACCTCGCGCATTAGCTGAAAAAGCCATTGCTAAGTTCCAGTCACACAATTACCGGCGCATCCTAGAACCACAAGCCGGACGCGGCGATCTACTTGCGCCACTGCTTGAAAAGTGGAGCCATCACTATTCATCACGCCATCCCGCTAACATCGATTGCATCGAAATCGATTTAGACAATCAGGCGATCCTACGCGGTAAGGGCTTGAACGTAATCGATAGCGACTTTTTAGCCTATGACGGTGCGGCAATGTTTTCGCATATCATCATGAACCCACCTTTTTCTTTTGGCGATGAGCATCTTATTAAGGCTTTCAATTTGTTAGTAGACGGTGAGCTGGTCGCGATCCTGAATGCCGAGACTATCCGCAATCCACATACAGCTAAGCGGAAATTGATTTGCAAATGGATCGAGGAACATGGTTCAGTCGAGTTTCTTTCTGAGGCCTTTCTTGATCCAGACACCCAACGTAAGACATCGGTCGAGATTGCCTTAGTTTGGTTAAAAAAGACGCTCAATGTAAAATCGAATTTCACTAATGGCCTTGAATTCGAGCACGTTGCCGGACTTGATCATCAAGACAAGAACAGCATCGCCTTACGACAAAACACGATCAGTAACGCGGTCGCGGTGTTTAATGCCGCCGTTCAGTCACTAAAAACCGCAGAAGTTGCACGCGAAGAGGCCGACTACTACGCCAGGTTACTAGGCCGGCCGCTGAATGAGCTACACAAAACCTCACAGGATGGTGATTCCGTTGCGATCCAGGAGCGTTTTAATAAAGGATATGACGACCTTAAAAAACGGGCGTGGACAAACGTTTTGCACTCAACCGAGTTTGATAAATATCTTTCATCAAAAGCCTATCAACGCCTTACGACTGAATTTGAAGAAATTGCCAAACTGTCTTTTACGGAGTCGAATATAAGAGGCTTTTTAATTGGTTTGGTTAATAATCAAGGCGATATGAATATCCAAATGTTACTTGATTGTTTCGATGAGATAACCAAGTATCGACCAGAGAACCGCGCTTATTACAAAGGCTGGAAATCTAACGAAAAGCATAGGCAGTTAGCCTATCGTGTCAAAATGACGCGGTTTATATTGCCAGTTCGGAATTATCACGGGATACCGTGGGACTTTAAAAAGCTAATGCAGGATTTTGATAAAGTGTTTGCCATGCTCGACGGCAAATTATATTGCGACAATGGCGAGAATCACGAATCTAAGACTTGTTCATGTTTCACTGGTCTTTATTCATTGTTTGATACCGGGTATCACGGCCCAACACCATCGGAACGGCACACCACCGAATATTTCGATATTAGGTTTTATGCTGGGGTCGGTTCTGTACATATTTACCCACGACGGAAGGATTTAATAGATCGATTAAATCGATTAGTGGGTAAAGAACGCCAGTGGTTGCCACAAGATGACACGCAAGCTACCAAGTCATTTTGGGATCATTACGATAAAGCGGAGACCATTACTAACACGATGGTTTTGCCAACGGTGCGCTATGGGCAAATATCGGAAGAGCAAATCAATATCGCGCACACCAACGCGTGTACCGCTGCCGGTTATGATTTGTCCGGGATGTTTCAATTAAACGGGGCGGTTGATTTTTCTGAGGCCGCCTAATTGTTCATTCGCCCGGCGGTGGTGACCGATACCAACCGGATCGGCACCGGAGCCGGGTAACTGCTGTCACCATAAGGATTTTAAATTATGAATACTAAACCTTTTCTTCACGCCAGGCGGGCAATGCGGCGGTTTATGAGTTGCCATATAAAACGGACGTTTATCGGCTTTGATCGCTCTGTTCCAAAACATAACCGGCGATTTAAGTCATATTATTTCGCTCACTACTATTCTGCGCGGGAATATCTGCTAGGTAAGACTATGCCACATGGGGTTTGCGTGGTTATGCTATCAGGTGAAAACGCTTGACAATCAGGACAAAACACAGGATAATTTAATCATGGTTCGGGCAACTGCCCGAACCATCAGAAGGCCGGGCAGTTTCGCTCTGGCCAGGTTTACCGGAGGTTTCCGATGGCAACGCAAGAAGTCGATTTATTCGATCAAGAATGGCTGGAAGACTCGAAAACAGGCAAGTTTAGCCGGGTCGCCATAGGTACGGAAGATTCCACTTGGCGGTGTAACAATTGCGGGGCAGGCGCTGCCGATCCGTGGGAACACGGCTGTCAACAATGCGGGGAGGAAGCGGACGCTTACTAATTAGAGGATGCGGAAAAGGATTTCCGCATCACGCTCCCTGTTAGTCGTTAGTGATTACTAAAGGCCGGGCAATTCCGCTCTGGCCAGATTACCGGAGGTTTCCGATGTTTAAATTTCATAAAACCGTTGATCATGTTCGTCGCCCATCCAGCACCGAATTTCATCCAACACCGTTAGCAGTTCGGGCGGCACAAGATGCACTTTTTATTTCTCCATATATTTCAAACAAACAGGCCAAGGAAATATCGGTTACGTTACGAGGGGAAAATAAAGCGGATATGATGAAGCAAATAGTCTCGATAGCCGAGGTGATCGAAAAGATTTCAATATCACCTGAACAAACCGGCTTAAACGATCAAGCGACAGTTTTCCTTCACTATAAATTGAATAACTGGCATTGGTATATTACCGAACGTGTAGATGGCGAACGCATCGATCAGGCGTTTGGTTACGTTATATTGGCCACTGATCGAAAACGCCGCTTACAGTTTAGGAATATTTCAATCATGGATTTAATTTCGCACGGGTGCGAGTTGGACTTAACCTTTATCCCGCAAGCGGTTAGCACTATTAAACAGTCCTACATAGTGCACTAGCGATGTTATTGATAAACGAATTAGAGGCGTTAGCCAACGAATTGCCGGCGTTGATTACAGCTCAAAAATCGACTCTGCAAGTGATTGAACAGCAAATGACCGCATTGAAAGACGCGGGTCTGATTTATGCAAACGAATATTGGCGGGACGATAAATATATGTACTTGAATTATCCTACCGAGGACGGCGGCAAACGGAAACGTGAATATATCGGGTGCGATCCTGAACGCATCCAGGCCGCCCGTGATGGCATGCAGCGGGCCATTGAGTATGATCGGTTAGCGGCAGAAATGCGCAGGATTGAAAGCCTGTTGTTACAAGGCAAGGCCCGACTGCGCGATGCGGTCAACCATTTATCAGGTAAGTATCGATGGTGACAGAATGAAGGCCTCGATCCCGCGCCGGCGTCACCATACGTGCATGGTGACAAACAAGCGAATCCGGACGCGGGGATCTGACACCAATTGGGTAATCGTATGGTGACACGGTTCGCCCGGCGCTGGTCTCGACCCGGGTGGTGCCTGTCACCAATCCAGTTTGGTGACATGGCCAGCTCGACCTGGCCGGCGAATTGTCACCATTTCATTAAACGTATTAAACAATTAACATTCCCCGGTGAAATCCGTTTCATGTTGGGCGATTAAACAAATGAATGATTAACCTAAATAGGATATTCGGAAAATGAAAAATGTAATTGCAAGACCAGATGATATTCCGGTCACTCGGCACGTTTAGAGGAAGGTATGGTGGAACCCTATAAATTAACAATACGGCCCGAATGTCTGACGCCCTATAGTGAAGACTGGCCGACACCAACAGGCGCAGAGGTTGCCGCCGCGATGCGTCTTGCCGGCTTTACCGGCTCGACGGCAGCGAAGGCGCTCGGTTTAAAACAAAAGGCAGGCCCGCGGACTGTTCGGAAATGGATTGGTAATGAGGTTGAAATTCCGTATGCGGTTTGGGCGCTTTTATGTGATTTCGCGGGGCTTGGGCAAATATGGAGGCACGACGACAAATCGCCATCGGCCGAAAGTTAATTTCGCGGGCGCGAAAATGGTCTTGTGGCCAATTAGGGTTGGCCCGGCCACAGTGGCTAATTAGGATCGCATGTTTTCGTTTTTGGCTATCCGGGTTATAGTGGCTTTTTTGCCTATACCCATTTTGTCCGCATGTTGTTAGGCGAATATCATGAACGAAGTAATAGTTGAGAACACAATATGAAAGATTCATTTATCAAGATCAAAGATGAAATAGCGTTGGGGCCGCTCTTGGCTGTTTTGCTGTTTATCTATCTCGTCTCAATTGGAATCGTGCCTTGGCAACTTTTTATAGTTGCTATGCTGTGGAATTTCGATGCGGTGACGATTAGATGGCGGAAACTGCTAAAACTGCCTTTAGTCAAATAAGTGAAAGTTGCTCGAATCTATTTGCGCGTCAGCACAGACAGGCAGGATATGACTCGCCAAGAGAACATCATTAACCAGGCTAAAGCGCAGGGGTACTATATCGCTGGCCGGTATGAAGAAAAAGCATCGGGCGCACGGGCGGATCGCCCGGAGCTGTTACGCATGATTAGGGAGTTACAACCGGGCGATGTCGTAATAGCCGAACGGATCGATAGGATAAGCCGGTTACCGCTCGCCGAAGCCGAAACACTGGTCGCGTCTATCCGTGCCAAAGGCGCGAAACTGGTAGTGCCGGGGATCGTCGATCTATCCGAACTCGCAGAGCGAGCGGACGGGGTATCTCGGATCGTGTTGGAATCGGTTCAGGAATTATTGTTAAAACTGGCGTTGCAAATGGCCCGCGATGATTATGAAACTCGCCGCGAACGGCAACGGCAGGGTGTTGAGCTGGCCAAACAAGCCGGTAAGTACACAGGCCGCGCAGTAAACGCGGCCGTTAATGAGCGCGTTGTCGCGTTCCGTAGGGCAGGGCACTCGATCAAGGAGACCGCACGACTTGCGCCATGTAGCGTTAGTCAGGTTAAACGGATTTGGGCTGACGCCAAAAAAAAGGCGGCAGCCGGTGATTCATAACGTATCGTAACCTGCTATGAATCCGTATCAGGGGTTGTAAGCCGGAACCGCCGAAAATTTTGTATCAGGATTGACACATATTTTCACGGTGTACATTAGGAACCGAAGAGAGATGTTCAGTAAAATTTAGTATTCCAATCGCATGTTGATTATGCGCAGGAGGTTGTATGACTGTTGTTAATTTTCCGAAAGCCAAAAAAACGACCCGGAGGCCGGCAATCTTGGACGTTACCAAGCGGGCATTGCGTAGCGATACCGCTGAGACTGTTCGCTATCGGGTGTTCCCGTGGCTGGGTAGGGCGTTGGTTAATACGGTGATGTTTGCCTGGTCGGCCGTTCGAACGTTGATGCTGATGGTTCTAATGTTTCTGCGGCCGCTGGTGTTTTTTGTTATCACGCCATTGACCACGGCGCTGATGATTGCGTTCGCTGTCTGTCTGTTTACGCATCCAGCCGATACGCGCCTTACCTGGGGCTTTGGTCTGCTGACTCTCGGCGCATTCTTTACGATGTTTATGTACGACTGGCTGATTTATAAGCTGGGCGGCATGGTTGTTGAGGTTACACACCATCGCCGGTACTAGGCCGGCGTTTGCTCCGTTGTTGATTGCCGTGGATGACACCGTTTGGTGCTCCATCGCGGTCGGCGCAACGGGGCGAGCTGCTTAGCTCACCATTTTTAGTAGTGCCACCGTTATTACACTGGTCATTATGGCCGTGACCAGGCTAATAACTGCCATCCCTGCATATCTCGACATTCCTGGTCGTTTCTCCTCGTGTAACTCCGATATCGCCGTTTTTAGCGCGACTATCTCAGCGCTCACAGCATCACGCACCAACCCCCTAACGATGTCCCGTTGCTCGTCTGCTGTTGCCGAAACTGTCGCTGTCGTTACCGTTTTCAAGTAGGCCATCAGCTCTTTTTTTGAGCGCATATTAGCCGCCAAAACCGCTTGATTGTAGCTTTCGCCGGCCTCTTCGAGTCGGCGGATCGTTACTTCTAACCGCTCCACGGCGGCTGTAATCGTGGCTGCCGCAGAATCGGATTTATCAAGTAAAACGTCAATGTCACCCAATACCTGCGCGGCCAGGGCGTCGCGCATGGTTCTTGGGTTTTTCTCTGTTGGTTTTTTGGTGGCAGCCATGGCTTAAAACAGCGCTTTGAACACTTGATCAAGGTTTTTCTGTGCCGTGACCGCAATCATTTTCAACAAGGCCAGTTTAACCAGGCGTTCGGCGTCGTCTGTTCTGCCTTCCGCCTTTGCTGCTTTGGCTTGCTCCCGGTAATCGTTCTTGTCATTCACCATATCGAACAACGGCACCCCTAAATCTTTGCACTGGTCGAATGCCTCGTTGTTATAGATCACGCATTTGTCGTTAATGACAAACGATTTATCGACCGAGGCCAGGCCAAACAACGAACCGAATTCCTCGTGAATATCATCGTCCACCTCGACCTTGTTCATGACCACGCGGATTTTTTGCTTGGGAATGCCCATTGCCGATAGCGCTTTAATCGTGCGTATCGTGTCGATGGTTTGTTTTTTCTCTTTGACGGTCGGCACCACGTAAAAGTCGAACTGTTTATGTGAATCGTGGTATTGGGCCATCAGGTTAGTGAAGTCCTCGACGTTCGACGCCCCAACATCCACTATCGCGTCATCCAGCAAGAAAATTTCCTCTAGGAGTTCACGGTACTTTTTGCCCTTGTACGTTTCCACGTCCAGGCCATCGGTCGCCGCGTCGTCATTGATCGTTTCGACGCTGAACAATCCAGCGCCTGGCATGTGTGGCTTAAGCAGATGCGCCGCCACGGTTGATTTTCCGACGTTGCCGGAGAAGTTAATCACTACCAGTTTCATGCGGTTTTTTCCTCTTTGGTTTTTGGCTTTTGCCGATTTTGGCCAGCTTCTCTAGGTCAACTGACGATTGCATGATGTCCCGTAAGTCGCTGGGTTTAAAAAAGGATGAATCGCGTGTTTGATCATCCTCGTGTTCCTCTTCATGGTCGGCCTGGTTCGTCTCTGTCCGATCCGTTGGTGTGATTGTGGGTGCCGGCGTGGTCATTGTCTGACGTGGTTTATTGTGCCGTGTGGTATCGCCCGGTTGTTCCGGGTGACGTTTCACATAGGCCGCAATGGTTTGGAATGCCACCGTGACGCTTTTCGTCGCCAGATACTCTTGCACCTGAACCCAGGAATAGCCCAACCGACGCAGGCGATAAATATCCGCCAGGTACGGAGCCAGGCGAGACCGTGACGTAGACGCCGGTTTATGCAGCTTCACGAATTCGTCCAGTTCCATCAAGTCCCCAATAAACGCACCGCTGGTGCTTAATTCAATCGGATAGGCGTAACCCCGACAAAACCGACGACGCACCGCTGGTGCGACTTTTTTCTTTTATTCGCAAACAGCAGCGAATAAAACGACAAGTTTCGCCTTGCTTTACCGATATTTCAGTCATTTTTCTACACTCTACACCAATTATCATCATCTTTTCAATAGTTATCGTCATTTATTCATTAAATACGCGCGTGCTTTCTCTGTAGTTTCAGCAAAATTTCAGTAAACTCGGTGTTTTCAACCGAAAGGGCTTAAAAAACAAAACAAATAGGGCAGGATAGACTAGCGTCGGCATTTGTGGTAACATTTCCCCATGTTGAACAATTTTAATGGTGAGGTGTCGGAATGACAGGTAAAACAGAGGTCATCCGTTTTCGGATTCATGAAGACCTAAAGGCGGCCTTGTTTGCGCTTGCTGAGAAACGCCGTATCGATGTCTCTAAGCTGATCATCGGTGAGATAACCCGATTGCTTAGGGAAGATGAAGACGGAGCGCCAGCGCCGCCTAGATCGCCGTTACATGCACAATCTGAGACTGTCCATGAACTGACCGGGCAATTATGTTTCCGGCCACTTCCGGGCGATGAGCTTTACGTTAAACAATATGGCGAGGGTCGTCAACTAACGCCTGGTATAATCTTGAAATTAGTCTTGCGCGGCTGGATAAACAAAAACGCACCTATGCCGCGTGATGAACTGTTGGCCCTTGGTGTCACGTCAAACCAATTGGCCGCGATTGGCCGCAACCTAAACCAGTTTGCGAAACTGGCCCATTCTGGCCGCTGGCCGAACTCACACGAATTGATTGATTTACTCGAAGAGACCGCTCAACTAACCCATCAGGCTAGTGAAGAGATCGATGCGGTTGTTCGCGCTAACCTTTTGAGTTGGGAGAACGAAGATGGCTAAAAAAAGAACGGTGCGTATTGCACGAGATAAAGACGCTCAAGGTTTAAATATTGGCAGTCGTGGCCGTAAAGGGCCGCAAGCGCCGCGTGCTGGCCGTCCCTTATTCGATCCGTCCTCGCGTGCGTCCATGGACGCCTTAAGGCGGACGTTGGATCGCGTGCCGGAGGTTATGGTAAAGGTCACTGGCGGCGGCCGGGACAGCGGAACGGCAGAGGCTCACATCGATTACATTGATCGCCACGGCGAGCTGGATGTACTAACCGATGGTGGCGATACCCTAAAAGGTAAGGATGTTTCGGGCTTTTTGGTCAAGGATTGGAAGCTGGACACCGTGATCAATCAACGTCACAGGGAGGCACCAGAGGCCGGCGAAAAGGATAAACGTGCGAAGCTGGTTCATAACATTGTATTGTCGATGCCGCATGGCGCACCACCACAAAAGGTTTTAGAGGCGGCCCAGTTTTTCGCCCGCGAAAACTTCGCCTTTAGCCATCGTTACGCGATGGTTCTACATGATCCGGCGACCGATCCAAAGCACGAAAAGACCGAATCCGGTAAAAACCCGCATGTTCATTTAGTTGTTAAGGCGGTAAGCGAAACGGGCGAGCGTCTTTACATCCGAAAAAATACGCTGCAAGAATGGCGCGAACAGTTCGCCCAGGCGTTACGCGACCGTGGCGTTGAAGCGAATGCCACGCCTGCCGCAATCCGGGGCAAGGGCCGCAGCAGCACGAAAGGCGCGATGCACCAACATCAAGAGCGGATTGAGAAATGGCAACATGATCCAGAGGCTAACAAAAAACCGATTGAATCATCCTATCTACAAAGCCAGGTCGAAACTGCGCTTAATGAGGTTGTGAACGGTGTTGTGCCCGATATGTCTGGTAAGAAAATGCTCGAAGGTACGCGAAATAATGTGGTTGCCGATTGGCACGCGACGGTGCACGCTCTTCGTGCCGCCGGCATGGAAAACGACGCAATAGCGGTTGAGGCTTTCATTGAGAAGTTGCCGAAGGTTACAACCGATTACGAGGTGTTTAGAGACCGCGTAGCGAAAGACAAAGATCGTTTGCAGTTGGCTACAGGTCAAAAGCGGAAGACTGCGCATGTAGAGCAAAAGCCGGTTGTTGATAAACAGTCGCAAGACGTCGACCATTTAGCGCCTGGACGCTAATCGTAAAACACGATCCGATTGATTGGTGACAATTCGCCGGCCAGGTCGAGTTGGCCACGTCACCAAACCGGCTTGGTGACAGACCCGGCCCGGATCGAGACCAGCGCCGGGTAATCCCTGTCACCAACGCTTACCCTAATGGTGTCAGATCCACCCGTCCGGATTTGCTAGTTTGTCACCATGCGCTTATGGTGACGCCGGCGCGCGATCGATGCGGTCATTCTGTCACCATTTATTTGCTAGACCGCTGCGCCTTATGGTGTATCAAACACTCACTGGTTATTTCCTCCTTATTTCCGCTTGCGCCACTCCCACGGAGGCGTTCGCTCGCTCTCAGGTAGCGCCCAAAGTCCTTTTTTGTCCTCTCTGGCTTGCGCCTCTAGTTCGTAAAGGCTTCGGTCTTTAGCATATTTGCGGTACACCCACGCAGACCCGCTTCGGACAAGCTCGGCGTTCACGTCCAGCGTGCCGGCATATACACGGGCAACTGACCGACCATAACGGTCGGTAGTTTGCACATCCGCTGTAATCGTTCTGGAAAACACCAATCCGGCTAACGCTTGTTTAGCTTTTTGTCCATACGGTTGATGGGATTCCGGCGTATCGATTTCAGCTAGTCTGATTTTGATTTGCCGGTTACCTGCTACAAGCATGGTCAAGGTATCACCATCGGCTATTTTGACAACTTTCCCTGAAAGGCTTTCCGCTAAAACGGTATTCGTGCAGACAATCAACAGGCACAGAACGGAGAACCATGCGTATTTCTTCATACCTTTTGGCAAAGGCATCTTTTACTCTCCGGCCGCTAACAAAACTTGATATTAATGTGATTAACGCACTAACACTTTGGATCAACCCATTCAGTATCTTTCAGCGCGTCCAAAGCCTCCGGCGCAACTAGATTTTTTGCCGCAAATGGATGATTTGCTGGCCACTGTTCGTTTCTTTCTCGATTTGTCCATTGCTTATAGAGTAGTGGATAGAGCGGGTCAAAACTAGCGATAAGGCCGACTAACATATCCATGCGTTGTTTTTTCTTCCATAAACAGAATTGCGCCCCTCGGCTATCGAGTTTTTCTTCAAGTAGCCTTTGCGCCGCGCCGTGTAGCCTTTCCCAATATTCAATAAGCAGGTGGCCCGTTTCATAGCCGAAATCATCTACTAACGCGTCTTCAATGATTGCTTCCAAGCAGAAGGTCATCCCCTGATGAACTTTGGTGCTATTGAAAAAACTTAGCCCTTCTCTAAGTATTCGGCTTTGCACTAATATTACTGGCCATAGTATTTCTACGCCGTACTGTACCCCATAATCCGGTAACCCTACCGCCTTTTCATCCTCTGATTGTTTTATAACCTCTCTTGCCCCTTCGTAGGCTTTGCGCACGTCGTACGCCAATCCAAGAAACGTCCCTTCTTTATTATCGATGATTGATGCTTTCTCATTTACGGTATGCACTGTGCTGTGTAACATCCGTAAGCTCGTATAGTCGCCAATTAGCATAATACCAGCATGGTTTCTAAGTAATCGATACCTTAGCATCTTGTCCCCTATTTAATCGTATCTTCATTAGTGTATTACGCCCCTTTAAGCTCTTCTAATTGACGGCATAGTTCGCTATAACTATTTCCAATTGCGTTAACCAGATCGACGGTGGCCAACGTATCGGCAATGGCGGTGTGTGCGTCCCCGCTCCATTCGACGCCCGCCTCCATTGTGGCATTATCTAGGGAAATTGTGCCGTATCTATTAGTGGCTCCAAACGCATCGGCCGCCAGGTACATTGCGCAACGCGTGTCTATTTCGTCCCACCACTCCGTGGACAAACTGAATGCGTTACAGGTTTGTCGAATGATTCGACTGTCATAGTCTGCATTGAATATCACCACCGCTCGGCCTGTGACGACCTGTTTGAACTGATCGATGACATCCGGCCAGGTTGGTGAATCGGCAAGCATCGCTTCGGTGTAGCCGTGGATATTGATCGCTCCCGGATCAATCGGTACGGTTGGTTTGATGGTCGTATGGAATAACACATTGCGGAACTGGTCGGCGACCGCGACCTCAACGATTTGGGCGGTTGGGCCTAAGCCCGTGGTTTCCAGATCGGTGAAACACACATCTGTACCGAGCCAGGCCATAGCTTCGGCACCGGCACATGCAAGGCGGCCTCGCAGCTTTGATTTGATCGCTTGAATCGCCCTCGCCCTTAATTGCTTGGGTGTCGGCTCCTTTTGGGTGACTTCCCGCATTGGTACACAGTCCGCCACCCGATAAAGTGGGCTTCGGCCACCGTAGCCATTTTTAACGATTTTGACGGGTGCGGCGTCCGGTTTTGGTTTAAGCCGTAATTCATCAAGAAGCCGACTTTTTGAGTAAATTTTGTCGGCGGCAATCGCGGTGGCTCTAAGCGTTTCTAGGTCGTCGTTTTGCATGTCAGGGCGACTATATCGGCAGTTGTCGTTAATTGAGTCGTGCCCGGCCGCTCGCTTTGATTTCTTCGATAGTCATTGGTTGATCGCCTCTAAACCCTCGCCATCTATCATCGTCGGTGTCTCGTAACACGACTAGGTGTAGCGGCCCGATAACATAAATTACAGGAACCGATTACATCGGATTTTCGGGACCACATTAGCTGAGAATATCCGGGCGTCAGGAACCAGATTAAGTGAGAATGAGCCCACATTAGTTGAGAACAGCCCGATAACATCCACCAGGAACCACATTAACTGAGAATGGCTATAGCTTTGCCGGTCATGCCTTATTCCTTATAGTGGTACACCAGCAGCCAGCAATTGATCGTGGAGCTCCTGCGTTCGTTCAGGCGGTAACTGACCACTCAGGAACGACCGGATTTCCTTGGGTTTGGCGGTGAGTATGTCGGTTAGTAGCTTAACGTTGTAACCGTTACGCGTCAGACGTGCTTCCAATCCATCCAGGTCGGGCGCCAGAATATCTTGAATAGTATCGGCATCGACCGGTTTTTGCCCGACTCGGAAGGCTTCCTCAAACGCGCGTGTTAGATAAAGCTCGAACTGTAACGGTGTCGTCAACCTCTCGCAAAGTAATGTCACGGCAGCATCGGTCATTAAGGTGTCCGGCCTAGTTTCCGCTACCGTGACTTGATCGAGCAACCAGCACAAATACTTTTTCTTGTCGTGGCCGAAGCCGTTCAGTTCAAAAAAAGTTGTCCGTGCGCCGATTTCCTCCATTGATGGACGCAGCAAGTCGTTCTTGAGCTTTGGGTGTCCCGCCAATACCACTGACAGCGTACCTTTGCCGCTACGGACAATCTCCATCAACCGTTTTAAGGCGATCAAGGTCTTACTCGGCAACTGATGGGCGTCATCGATGAACAATGCGACGGGCTTTTTTCTTTTGCGGATCAACTCGCGCAAAGCCCGTTCTCGCAGCCCCACCACCTTAGGTAGAGGATCATCCTTGTCGATGGACAGATCACTGAACAAGGTCTGTACCAGCGTTGCCGGCGTGACCTGGCTAACATCCAAGGCTAAGGAATTCGCAATCAAAATGGCTTTATCTTGTTCCAGCAAATCCTGAATTTTTTGCAGCATCGAGGTCTTGCCGGTGCCGACCATGCCCGCCAACACGATGAGCTTACTGTCCTTGATGGCCAGCTTGAGTTCGGTGACGACCTGTTGTAGCTGAGTCGTTTCGAAATAAGCGATCTGGCTGATCGAACTAATTTCCCGAATGAGTCCGTAGTGGCTTCTAATATCACTCAGCATGGGGTTGGTTCTCCGATAAATGCTCGACAGGTTCGATACAGGCACGGACGCGTGCCAGGACTTCCTGCTTGTTCAGTGTGGACTGAACAAGCTCATTGACTCGGGCGAGTTGATCCGCAGACAACTTTGCCAGTGGTAAACCCAAAAATTCCGAAATTGCACGTTTCGCCGCCAGTATACTCGGGTACGTCAGTTGGTTGAATGGATCGGGATCGGCAAACGTTTGAGTGGGTATGCCCTCAGGCCGGATGAATACCGCGACATCAGGCCGACTTTCCAGTGCGGCACGAGGTAATTCGAGTTTAGCCGCCAATATCTCGATGCGATCTGCACGCGTCTGTGCCGCTGATTTCTTGAACGTCCGATAGCGATTCAACGGGATGGGGCCGCCCACCGGCAAATAAGGGCCGAAACGCTTTTCGCCGTGCTCGACAAACAGTTCCTGGTCGAACAGCCCCCACCACAGCACGACATCCTCACCCGCCAATTCAGCATCAACCTCATATGGTGTGCCGTCGACCGTGACGCGGGCATCTATCGCCACTTTGCGCCGCTCAGGTTCGCGGGCAAAGGTTGTCAAACGGCGTTGAAAAGTTTCCACTAAAGAGCGTTGAATAGTTTCCAGTTAAGCTGTAGGGTTATAGGTGTTCAACCGCCTTTTTACGTTGTTTAAATCGATAGGAGTCGTTGCCGGTTTCCAGGATGTCGCAATGATGGGTAATCCTGTCGAGAAGCGCCGTGGTCATCTTGGCGTCACCGAACACTTGCACCCATTCCGCAAAATTCAGATTGGTGGTGATGATCAAGGATGTTTTCTCATACAAGTGGCTGATCAGATGGAATAGCAAGGCGCCACCCGATGTCGGAAACGGCAGATAGCCTAATTCATCCAGGATCACGGCATCCATGGCGGTCAGTTGCTTGGCCAGGTTACCGGCCTTACCCTGCTGCTTTTCCTTGTCCAGTTGATTGACTAGGTCGACGGCATTGTAGAAGCGCACCCGTTTGCCTTGATGAATGGCCGCTATGCCGATCGCTGTGGCTAAGTGGGTTTTGCCCGTGCCGGTTCCGCCCACCAGGATCAGGTTATAAGCCTGTTCCATAAATTGGCCTGTCGCCAGCTGTTCGATACGGGCTTGCTGCAATGGCGTCTCTACCCAGTCGATCTTTAATAAATCCCGATGGATGGGGAAGCGGGCCGCCTTGAGTTGATAGTTGAGGCTGCGCGCTTGTCGGTCGGCTTGTTCGGCGACTATCAAACGATCCAGCCAGACTTCCGGCATGACCGGCTTTTGCTGGCTGCCGACTTCGGCTTGCCACTCGCCCCAGGCTGCCGCCATGCCATAGAGATGAAGGTTTTTGAGTTGGAGTGCGCGATCAATGGACATTGCATACACTCCGTAACGCATCGTAGCGACTGCAATCAGCCAGCGGTTCGATAGCCAGAGTCGGCAGTGATGGGGCGGATTCATCCAGGGCTTTAGGCATGACGCTTTCCGTCAGGCGGCGCATTTCATTCAGAACAATAGCGGCGCTGATAACACCGGTTTGCAAGGTTAAATCACAAGCAACTTCCAAGGCATCCAGGCCACCATCACCGATGTCTCTAGCCATCAATAGCAGTTCAACAAAGGCTCTATCGCCTTTATCCTGCTTGAGAATGCGGTCTCGCACGACCTTGATCGGCACCGGCAAATCCCAGGTCACAAATGGCGCACCATGGCGTAATGCCCCCGGCTTTTTCTCCAGTACCGGTAGATAGTGCCAAGGATCGCAAATCAATTGGTCGCGCCCGAAACGGCGCTGATGTTCGGCAATGACTTGGCCATTCGCCACCATGCGTACCCGATCAGCCGTCAAACGCACCGATACGGCCTGGTTAGCCCATTGTGCCGGCACACTGTAACGGTTGCGATCAATTCGAATCAAACACAATGAGTTCACCCGTCGCATCGTTTCCACGTAACCATCGAAAACGGCTTTGACTGGCATCAGCAACACTTGCTCTTCGGCAAAACAATCGGCCGTGGTGCGAGAAGGCTGATCGGGGTGTGGACGCTGAGCTAACTCTTGGCAGCGTCTGGCCAACCAGATATTGAGTTCGGCAAAGTCAGCAAACTTCGGTGTCGGCGTGAACAGCCATTCGCTGATATTGCCGACCTGATTTTCCACCTGGCCTTTTTCCCAGCCCGATTCCGGCGTACACGCCACGGGTTCGAACAGGTAGTGGTTTACCAGAGTCAAAAACCGTCGGTTAAAGCGGCGCTCCTTGCCCACGAAAATCGCATCCACCACGGTTTTCAGGTTGTCGTACACCATGCGTTTGGGTACGCCGCTAAAGAAGGTAAAGGCTTGATTATGGGCATCCAGCACCATTTCCTGGGTTTCCCGTGGATAGGCCGCCACGAACATCTGCCGGCTATAACTTAGTCGAAAGTGAGCCACTTTCACCACCTGTTCCACGCCGCCGATGACCGCCCGTTCATGACTCCAGTCGAATTGACAGGTCTCGCCCGCCGGAAACAGCAGCGGCACGAACGCTTGTTTAATCGCCGGGCTCGCAGATCGCGACGCTTTCCATGCCTTCACATAACGCTGCACCGCGCTGTAGCCGCCGACATAGCCTTCCACTTGCAGACATTCATACAAGCGTTGGGCAGTACGTTTGCGCTTTTTGGGGTAAAACAAGCAGTCGTGTCACCAGCCGCCATTTTAATCTGTCGAACTGGTCTCTTCTGAACACCGACGGTCCGGAATGACTATTTCCATGCACCACGAATCATTGCTGACGGCCCCTTGCAGCCATTTCGAAGTCCAAAAATTACTCAAGGTTCAGTCATAACCAGAAAAGCGGACATAGCTGCACATCTGCGTGAATCTGTATAACTCAATGAGCTATTCTCTCAAAAGTCGATAACTGACAAATCCAGCCGTCTGTGTGTACAACGGCAAAAAACTGGGTATTACTGCTTTCGTGTGATAAATTTATTAGACATGAATGCCTTACGACACTCCAAAAATTGGCTCTCTATTGTGCTGATCCTCGCTATCCTTGGTCATTTTGGCCTGGGTCATCGCGATGCGTCGGCCTTTGTGCTGTGTTTTGGGGAGGATGGCCATGTCGCTGTGGAGCACGTCGGGTATGATCATGGCATCGGTCCGGACAAAAACGACCATTTCAGCGATGCAGCCGGTGTCCATTTCACCGGCGGCGATACACCTTGTAACGCCCCATGCACCGACATCTCTCTGGATGGCGATGATCACATCCCATTGTCATTAACGGATTTTGTAAAAATAGCGCTTGATAGCGGGCTTTTGCCGATATTTTTCCTCTTTTCGCTCTTGGCGCTTCATGGCCGATCTTTTATTCGGCAACCGGTATTTTTCGATCCACCGTTCACCGATCCCCGACTGCTCGCCCTGCGCAGCATCGTTTTACTGATTTAGCCCCATCTCCTAGCTGCAACCTACCAGCCAAAATCGCAGGTTTAATGCCTGTGTTTTTTGCTGACGTTATCTCTATGCTACGGAGAAGTTTTCCATGTTCCTGAATTCTATGCGGTCATTTGGCATCGCATTGTGTTGTTTCATCATTGCCGGTCCGGTCGATGCCAATTCGCCTGACGGTACGCTGTCGTCGAGTCAATCCGACCATCAGGTTTCGAATGATTCCAGTCGGCCCATCGTCGAGGAACCGGCCGGCGTCTTGGTTTTATCTCAAGCCCTTGCTTTAGCATTAACCCAAAACCCGGAACTGTCGGCCTTTTCCTGGGAGAGCCGCGCACAGGAAGCGGCCACCCTACAAGCCGGATTGCTCCCTAATCCCACCTTCAACGCTAATGCTTCGAACTTCGGTAATCGGATTCTTCAGGGCTTCGATGGCGATTCAGTTACCTTGGAACTCAGTCAATTGATCGAGTTGGGCGGTAAGCGTAGCGCACGCATCGAAGCCGCCGCGCTGACCAAGCAGCTCGCCGATTGGGATTACGAAGCCAAACGTGCCGATGTGCTTACCCAAGTGACTCAAGCCTTTATTGACGTGTTGGCGGCTCAGCAGCGCTTGGCGCTAACCCAACAAACGCATAATTTGGCGAATCAGACGACCTTAACAACCACTGCACGAGTGCAGGCAGGCAAGGTATCGCCCGTTGAAGAAACCAAGGCCAAAGTTGCTCGCGCTTCGGTGCAAATTGAGCTGATGCGAGCCCAGAAGGAACTGGAAGCCGCCCGCAAGCGTTTAGCCGCTGGCTGGGGTAGCACTACACCGCGTTTTGAGACGGTGAGCGGAAATTTGGAAAACATCCAAATACCCGCGTCCCTGGATTCATTGGCGCAACGCCTCTCCAAAAATCCCGATTTAGCCCGTTGGGCCACCGAAATTACCCAACGTCAGGCACTCATCTCCATGGAAAAGTCCAAAGCCATCCCGGATGTGACCGCGACCGTCGGCGCCACTAAATATCTGATGCCCAATGATTACGCCTTAGTGGTGGGTTTCTCGGTGCCCTTGCCGGTGTTTGATCGCAATCAAGGCCGCATTCAGGAAGCCGAGCATCGGTTGAGCAAAGCGGAACAGGACATGCGTAACACCGAGGTACGTATTACCACCGCATTGAACACCGCTTATCAGGCTTTGGATGCCGCCCATTCCGAAGTGATGACCTTACGCCAAGAGATTCTGCCCGGTGCGCAAAGTGCCTACGACGCGGCCCGCGAAGGTTATCGCTTGGGCAAATTCGGTTTTATGGACGTACTGGATGCACAGCGCACCCTGTTCGGCGCTAAAAACCAGTATTTACTGGCCTTGGCCGAGTATCACAAGTCCGTGGCCAACGTGGAACGTTTGGTCGGCAGCAGCATGAACGAGACAGTGGCGGACAGCCAACCCGAGGTATCACCATGAACACGATTAACAAAAAACAATGGACCGCTATTACCGCGATTATTGCTGTCGGTCTCCTGCTCAGCCTATTCATTCTGAACATCGACAAGTCGATGCCGGAAGGAGAGGAACACGGCGAAGAAAGCCATGCAACCGCAAAGCCCCATGATGCTGACAGCGATGAGGATCATGAGCACGCCGATGCAACCCAACTGGATCAAGGGCTGCACGGTGGCGCCGTTTACAGTGACGGTGACTTCAAACTGGAAATCGTGCTCAGTGAAGAAGGCGGTGAACCACGCTTCCAGATTTATGCGTTTGATCAGGATAAACCACTGCAACCCACGGCTGTACAACTCACCATGAGGTTGACACGCCCGAGCGGTGAACAACAGCAGATCGAATTCGAGCCCGAAAAGTCGTATTGGCAAAGCATCCAGGCGATTGAAGAGCCGCATATTTTTGCCGCTAATATTACCGCCAGGCACGGCAGCCGGACGTTTGATTTTGTCTTTAGCAAGGAAGAAGGCAAAGTAGCCCTGAGCGACCAGCAAATCACACAAAATGGTATCTCGCTGCAAACTGCCGGCCCAGCCCACATCGTCAGCGCCGTAAAGCTACCCGGTGAAATTCGCTTCAATGAAGACAAAACCTCGCATGTGGTACCGCGTCTGGCCGGTGTCGTCGAGAGCATTTCCGCTAATCTCGGTCAAGCAGTGGAAAAAGGCCAAGTGATTGCTGTGATTGCCAGTACGGCGTTATCGGAACAGCGTAGCGAGTTATTGTCGGCGCAAAAACGTCTGGAACTGGCTCGCACCACCTTTGCGCGGGAAAAACATTTATGGGAGGCGAAAATCTCAGCGGAGCAGGATTATTTGCAAGCCCGGCAAGTGATGCGGGAAATGGAAATTGCCGTTCAAAACGCCCAGCAAAAATTGATCGCACTCGGCGCAAGCCCCACGGTACCGGCCAATAGCGGCAGCCTCAACCGTTATGAAATTCGTGCACCGTTCGACGGCATGGTGGTCGAGAAGCATATTGCTTTGGGCGAAGCGGTCAAGGAAGACGCCAGCATCTTCACCATTTCCGACTTATCAACGGTATGGGCGGAAATTATTGTCTCGGCGAAGGATTTGAATGTGGTCCAGGTTGGCAAGCAAGTCACCATCAAGGCCACGGCATTCGACTCTACCGCATCCGGCACCTTGTCCTACGTAGGCGCATTGATGGGCGAACAAACCCGCACCGCCACGGCACGGGTCACGCTCGATAATCCGCAGATGGCCTGGCGGCCCGGCTTGTTTATCACCGTCGATCTGCCCGCCAAGGAAAGCGACGTTCCGATAGCGGTCGCCAGTGATGCCATTCAGATGGTGAAAAATCAAGCGACGATCTTTATTCGCATGCCGGGTGGCTTTGTTGCCCAACCGGTTACGACCGGCCTCTCCGATGGCAAAGTCACCGAAATCGTAGCCGGACTGATGCCGGGCACTGAATACGCGGTTAACGGCAGCTTCGTCATTAAATCCGAGCAAGGCAAAAGCAGTGCCGAGCACTCGCATTGATCCCCAGGAGCGCACATCATGTTTGAACGACTGATTCGTTTAGCGATAGAGCATCGCTGGTTGGTAATGCTGGCCGTATTGGGTATGGCGGGCCTCGGTATTTTCAATTATTCGATTTTGCCGATTGATGCCGTGCCGGACATTACCAACGTTCAGGTGCAAATCAATACCACGGCGCCGGGATATTCGCCGTTGGAAACCGAACAACGCATTACCTACCCCATCGAAACCGTCATGGCCGGCTTGCCTCATCTGGAGCAAACCCGGTCGCTGTCCCGCTACGGTTTGTCGCAAATCACCGTGATTTTCCAGGATGGCACCGACGTCTATTTCGCCCGGCAGCTAGTGAATCAACGTATTCAGGAAGCCAATGATAAATTGCCTGCCGGTATCACACCGGCGATGGGCCCCATTTCCACCGGTCTGGGCGAGATTTATCTGTGGACCGTTGAGGCTAAGGAAGACGCCAAAAAGCCGGACGGTTCTGCTTACACCGCTACCGACCTGCGTGAAATTCAGGACTGGATCATCAAGCCGCAACTGCGCAATGTGCCGGGCGTGACCGAAATCAATTCCATTGGTGGCTATGCCAAACAATATCAGGTAGCACCGATTCCGGAAAAGCTGGCCTCTTATGGCTTGACTCTGGCGGACATCGTCACGGCGCTGAATCGCAATAACAACAATGTCGGTGCCGGCTACATCGAGAAGCGTGGCGAGCAATATCTAATTCGTGCGCCGGGCCAAGTGCATTCGATGGAAGATATTCGCAACATCATTCTTGGCAATGTCCAGGGCGTACCCATTCGGATTCGCGATGTCGGCGAGGTCGAAATCGGCCGAGAACTACGCACCGGCGCTGCGACCGAAAATGGCCGAGAGATGGTATTGGGCACGGTCTTTATGCTGATCGGTCAGAATAGCCGTGCCGTCTCGCAAGCGGTCGACAAAAAGATGGCGGACATCAACCGCACGTTGCCCGAAGGGGTGCAGGCAGTGACTGTCTATGACCGGACGGTATTGGTCGATAAAGCCATCAATACGGTCAAGAAGAACTTAACCGAAGGGGCGATTCTGGTGATCGTGATTCTGTTTCTGTTCCTCGGCAATATTCGTGCAGCCATCATTACCGCAATGGTCATACCGTTATCGATGCTATTTACGTTTACCGGCATGGTGACCTATCAAGTCAGCGCCAACTTGATGAGCTTGGGCGCCCTGGACTTTGGGGTGATCATTGACGGTGCGGTGGTGATCGTCGAAAACTGTGTGCGGCGATTAGCCCATGCCCAGGAACACCAGGGGCGTGCGCTGACGCAAAAGGAACGGTTTCAGGAAGTGTTTGCGGCATCGAAAGAAGCCCGTCGGGCGCTGTTGTTCGGCCAATTGATCATCATGGTGGTGTATCTGCCGATCTTCGCGTTGACCGGGGTGGAAGGCAAAATGTTTCACCCGATGGCGTTTACGGTGGTGATTGCGTTGGTGGGCGCCATGATCCTTTCCGTGACCTTTATACCGGCAGCCGTGGCGCTGTTTATCGGCGATAACGTGGCCGAAACGGAAAATGCGCTGATGCAGACCGCCAAGCGGGTATATGCGCCTATTTTAAACGGTGTCATGCGCAACAAGCCGGTGGTGCTCACTTTTACCCTGGTCGCCGTGATTTTATCGGGACTGCTGGCAACGCGGATGGGCAGCGAGTTTGTGCCCAGCTTGAATGAAGGCGACTTCGCCATTCAGGCAATGCGTATTCCGGGTACCAGTTTGTCGCAATCGGTCGCCATGCAGCAGCAGATTGAACAGGCGCTGAAGCAGCAGTTTCCCGAAATCGAGCGGATATTTGCACGAACCGGCACCGCCGAGATCGCATCCGACCCCATGCCGCCGAATATCTCGGATGGTTACATCATGCTCAAACCACGCGAGCAATGGCCTGAGCCCGATAAATCACGCGACGACCTGCTGGCGGCGATACAAGCGGCAGCCAACAAACTACCCGGCAACCTCTACGAGTTTTCCCAGCCTATCCAGTTGCGCTTCAATGAACTGATTTCCGGGGTGCGTAGCGATGTGGCCGTCAAAGTGTTCGGCGATGATATGGACGTCTTGAATGACACCGCGACTGAAATCTCGGCGGTCATGGAGGCGATTCCCGGTGCATCCGAAGTGAAAGTCGAGCAAACCACCGGCTTGCCGATGCTGACTCTGAATATCGACCGGGACAAAACCTCACGCTACGGCTTAAACGTGGGCGATGTGCAGGATGCGGTGGCGACTGCGATTGGCGGCACCGAAGCCGGCACCTTGTTTGAGGGCGACCGCCGTTTCGACATTATCGTGCGTCTGCCGGAGAACCTGCGCAGTAACCTGGATGCCATCAATCGCTTGCCGATCTCATTGCCGCACGGGCAAAACCGAGACGGACGAACCAGTTATATCCCACTGGCCGAAGTAGCCAGTCTGGAAATGGCCCCCGGCCCGAATCAAATCAGCCGCGAAAACGGCAAACGGCGAATCGTCATCAGTGCCAACGTGCGAGGCCGAGACATCGGCTCCTTTGTCGCCGAGGCCGAACAAAAGCTGCAACAGAAAGTCAAAATCCCATCCGGTTATTGGACAAGTTGGGGCGGGCAGTTCGAACAGTTGCAATCGGCGGCCCATCGCTTGCAGATTGTGGTGCCGGTGGCGTTAATCCTGGTTTTTACGTTGCTGTTCATGATGTTTGGCAACGCCAAGGATGGTTTGCTGGTGTTCAGCGGCATCCCTTTTGCGTTGACCGGCGGCTTGGTCGCGCTTTGGTTACGCGATATTCCGATGTCGATTTCAGCGGCAGTGGGATTCATCGCTTTGTCGGGTGTAGCGGTACTGAACGGTCTGGTGATGATTGCCTTTATCCGTAGCCTCCGCGACGAAGGGATGTCGCTGGATAAAGCGATTGTAGAGGGTGCTTTGACACGACTACGACCGGTGTTGATGACCGCATTGGTGGCCTCGTTCGGTTTCGTACCAATGGCAATCGCCACCGGTACCGGCGCAGAGGTGCAGCGCCCGCTGGCTACCGTGGTGATCGGCGGCATTCTGTCGTCAACGATGCTGACATTGTTGGTATTACCGATTCTATACTGGCTCGCGCACCGCAAGGACGAACAGGAAAATACGGGTTCTAATAGATCATAAATCCTCTTTCGCTAGGTAGTAATGGGCAGGGACATCCCTAACAAGTTTCATCCTGAACGCAGTTGCCATACCAGTGCCTCAGATCACAAGGCACTGGGCTATTGTATGCTTATGACAACTTTTTTATTGCGCCATCAGCCTGTGCTTCTTCGCCATTTCCAGGTTTTCCTCCATTGCCTGGCTATAGATTCGAATCAGATTTTTGCAATGGACGTCGAATCCGGCTGCCTGCTTGCCCATCAACCACGGCTCGCGCTCATAATGGCTCAGGATTTTTTTGTGTTCTTCAGCCTTATTCTGCATTTCCTGCGCTACGACCTCATAGTGCTGCGCCAATGCCTCATGATCGGCTTTGGTTTTAGCGTTATGTAGCGCTTGGTTCATATCCATCGAATGTGGGTCAAACTCAGCACAGGCGGTCAATAAACCAAAAGCCAACAGCAGAGTAATCAGTAACTTTGTTTTCATAGGGGTTTCTCCAGATTCATTCAATAGTAAAAAATAGAGTTTTCATGGTATTAGCGCATGTCTTGGTGTCACCTCCTTTACCGGGGTTGTTTGTTGATGGAATATTGCTTGCACAGCGCATAAAGCGCCGGAATGACAACCAACGTCAACAGCGTCGACGACACCATGCCGCCGACCATCGGCGCGGCGATGCGGCGCATGACTTCCGAGCCGGTGCCGGTGCTCCACAAGATAGGCAATAAACCGGCCATGATCGCGGCGACGGTCATCATTTTCGGGCGCAAGCGTTCCGCCGCGCCGGTCATCAACGCCGCATACAAATCGTCCTGATTAAACTCGCGTCCTTCCTCCCTGCATTGCCGCTGTTTTTCGCGATACGCCTGATCGAGATAAATCAGCATCACCACGCCGGTTTCGGCGGCGACGCCGGCCAGCGCGATAAAACCGACGCCAACAGCGATGCTCATGTTGTAACCGAGCAGCCATACCAGCCAGACGCCGCCGACCAACGCGAACGGTACCGACAGCATCACGATCAGCGTTTCGGTCAGGCGTTTGAAGTTGAGATAAAGCAACACGAAAATGATGCCCAGCGTCAGCGGCACGACGAATTGCAGGCGTTGTTTGGCCCGTTCCATGTATTCGAACTGGCCGCTCCAGGTGATGGTGTAACCGGCGGGGAATTTGACCGCCTGCCGCACCGCCTGCTTGGCGTCCCGCACATAACCGTCGATGTCGCGCCCGCGCATGTCGACATAGATATAAGCGGACAACAAGGCGTTTTCGGTGCGTATCGCGGGCACCCCTTTATCCAGGCTTAACCGCGCCAGTTGCCCGAGCGGAACCATTGCGCCGCCGGCGGTGGGCACCAGCACATTGGCGGCGATGGCCTTAGGGTTGTCGCGCAGTTCGCGCGGATAGCGCACGGTGACGGCGAAGCGTTCGCGGCCTTCCAGCATCGTGGTGACGGTTTCGCCACCGATCGCGGTGGCGATGATGTCCTGCAAGTCGCCAATCAGCAAGCCATAACGCGCCAACGCTTCATAATCGGGCGTGATATTCAGATAAAAACCGCCGGTGATGCGTTCGGCATAGGCGCTGGTGGTGCCGGGGACGGTCTTGACGGCCTGTTCGATCTGTTGCGCCAGGCGTTCCATTTCCGCCAGGTCCTTGCCGAACAGCTTGATGCCGATGGGCGTGCGGATACCGGTCGCCAGCATGTCGATGCGGTTTTTGATCGGCATCGTCCACGAGTTGCTGACACCGGGGATTTGCAGAGCCTGATCCATCTCGGCGATCAGTTTGTCGACCGTCATGCCGGGCCGCCAGGCCGATTCGGGTTTCAGGTTGACAATGGTTTCGGACATTTCCAGCGGCGCCGGGTCGGTGGCGGTTAGCGCCCGCCCGGCCTTGCCGAACACCGACTCGACTTCGGGAAAAGTCTTGATGATGCGGTCCTGGGTTTGCAATAATTCGGCGGCCTTGGTCGGGGGCAGGCCCGGCAAGGTCAACGGCATGAACAACAAAGTGCCTTCGTTCAGCGTCGGCATAAACTCGCCGCCCAATCGCGACACCGGATACCAGCTCGCCGCCAGCATCAGCAGCGCGAACGCCAGCGTCAGTTTTTTGCGGCGCATCACCCATTGGATCACCGGACGGTACAGCCCTATCAATGCCCGGTTGAGTGGATTGCGGCTTTCGGGCAGGATCTTGCCGCGCACGAACAGCGACATCAGCACCGGCACCAATGTCACCGACAGCAGCGCCGCGCCGGCCATTGAGAAGGTCTTGGTATAGGCCAGCGGGTGGAACAAACGGCCTTCCTGCGCTTCCAGCGCAAACACCGGCAGGAAAGAAACCGTGATAACAGCCAAGCTGAAAAACAACGGCGGGCCGACGTCCCGGCAGGCGTTCAGCAAGATGTCGAAACGCGGCAGACGCCCGGAATCGCGCTCCAAATGCTTGTGGAGGTTCTCGATCATGACGATGGCGGCGTCCACCATCGCGCCGATGGCAATGGCGATACCGCCGAGGCTCATGATGTTGGAATTCATGCCTAGGGCCTGCATGACGATGAAGGCGGATAGCACACCCACGGGCAGCATCACAATCGCCACCAGCGCGCTGCGGATATGCAGCAGGAATAAGGCGCACACCGCGGCGACCACCGCGCTTTCTTCGAGCAAGGTATTGCGCAAATTGTCGATGGCGCGATGGATCAATTCGGAGCGGTCATAAACCGTTTGCACGCTGACATCGCTGGGCAAGCCGGCGGTGATTTCCCGCAACCGGTCTTTGACATTTGCGATCACTTCCAAGGCGTTCTGGCCGTAACGCGCCAAGGCGATACCGGAAACCGCCTCGCCCTCGCCGTTCCATTCGGTGATGCCGCGCCGTTCATCGGGTACCCGTTCCACGCGCGCGACATCGCGCACCAACACCGGGATGCCGTTGTCGGTTTTCAACACCAACCGTTCCAAATCGGCCGGGCCGCGCAGATAACCGCGTCCACGCACCATGTACTCGGTTTCGGCGAGTTCGATCACCCGGCCGCCAACATCGCGGTTGCTGTTGCGGATGACCTCGCTTAACGTGCGTAACGGAATGCCGTAAGCTTGCAGCTTGCGCGGGTCGGCGGTGACCTGGTACTGCTGCACGAAGCCGCCGATGCTGGCGATTTCAGCCACGCCGTGGGCTTTGGTCAATTGATAACGCACGAACCAGTCTTGCAGGGTACGCAGCTCCGCCAGTGACTGGTGTTCCGCCAGCAGCGCGTACTGGTAAACCCAGCCCACGCCGGTGGCGTCCGGCCCTAGTTGCGGTACCACGCCGCGCGGCAGGCGTCCGGCGGCAAAGTTGAGATATTCCAAAACCCGCGACCGCGCCCAGTAAATGTCGGCGCCGTCCTCGAAGATGACATAAACAAACGATGCACCGAAGAACGAAAAACCGCGCACGACTTTTGAGCGCGGCACGCCCAGCATCGCCGTCGTCAGCGGATAAGTCACCTGATCCTCGACGACTTGCGGGGCTTGCCCTGGGTATTCGGTGTAAACGATGACCTGCGTGTCGGACAGATCGGGCAGCGCATCCAGCGGCATTTTTACCAGCGCATAAATGCCGCCGATGACGATAGCGACTGTGGCCAGCAGTACCAAAAAGACGTTACGCAAAGACCAGGCTATGACAGGGTTTAACATGGCTAATGGCCTCCGTGTTGTTTTTCATGGGTTGCCTGGCGGGTGTCGGCGCCTTGTTTGTTGAAGCTATCCAATGCCGATTTGAGATTGCTCTCGGCATCGATCAGGAAATTGGCGCGGGTAACGACTTCATCCCCCTCCGCCAACCCTTCCAGCACTTCGTAGTAACCGTCCGCTTGTTGCCCCAGTTTCACGGCACGCGGCTCGAAGCGTCCCTGATCTTTCTGCAACAACACGACTTGCCGCACACCGCTGTCGATCAAGGCCGAATCGGGAATGGCCAGACATTTATCGCCTTCGGCCGAAGTGGTCAGGGTCACGCTGCCGTACAGTCCCGGTTTCAACAAGCCGTCGGCATTGGGCAATTCCACCCTGACTTTAACGGTGCGGGTCTCCGTCGCCAGCGTCGGATAAATGAAGCCGACCTTGCCGCTGAACACGCGCTCAGGGTAGGCATTGATGCTGATTTGCACCGCCTGACCCGGCCGCACGCCGCCTATATCCTGCTCGAACACCTCCGCCAACAGCCAGACCTCGCTTAAATCGGCGATACGGAACAGCAACTCGCCGGGCATGAAGCGCATACCTTCGATTGCGGGTTTTTCCACGACTACGCCATTGACCGGCGATAGCAGCGGCAAGCTATCCAAGGTTTTTTGTTGGGTTTTTAACCGCTGTAGCTGCGCCGGCGCAATGTCCCAATAACGTAGGCGCTGCAAGGCGTTTTCGGTCAATTGCGCCGCAGTGTCTTGCGCCTGGGCGCTGCCTTGTTGCAGCATTTGTTGACCTTGCCGGGCGATCAGGTACTCCTGCTGCGCCGTCATCAACGCCGGACTGTAGCTATCCAGCAACGCCTGGCCGCGTTTGACAGCCTGACCAGTCGCGTTGACATGCAGGCGCTGAATCCAGCCTTCAAACCGGGGTGTCACGGCGTGTACGCGTCGCTCGTCAACCTGAATGCTGCCTAGCGCACGGATGCTGCGGGTCAGTGTGCGTTTTGCCACGGTTTCGGCGGTGACGCCCAGTTTCTGGATTTTTTCCGGGCTGATCCGAATCTGCCCGGAGGATTCCGGTTCGCTTTCATAAACCGGCAGATAGTCCATGCCCATTTCGTCATTTTTCGGCACCGGCGAGGTGTCCGGCGCCCCCATCGGATGGCGGTAATAGAGGATTTTGCCGGATTGCGGCTTAGCTTCCGGCGTACTCTGGTCTTCCGGGTAAACCGGCAGGTAATCCATGCCCATGTCGTCCTTGGCGGGCGTCGGCGAGGTCACTTGCGGGTTCATCGGATGGTGGTAATACAGCGGTTTCCGTTCGGCCACCGCCGGAATAGCCGAGGTTTGCATGGGCCGCTGTTGTCCCAGCCAGAAGCCAAGGCCCAAGCCCAAGCCCAAGCCCAGCAATAACATGACGATCAAACCGGCATACTTAATCATGATCCAACTCCTCGCCGACTTCGGCGGACAATTCGGCTAACAGTTGCTGGGTGCTGGCCAAGGCTTGCCAATACTGGCTCTGATATTGGAAAAAGCTGAGTTGCGTGCGCAGCAGGTCTGTAAAATCGGTCTGGCTCACTTGATAACCGGCCATTAGGGAATCGACGGTTTGCTGGGCCTGCGGGAGAATTTCATGTTCGAGCAACAGCAACCGGTCCTTGGTCTGCCGATATTCGGCGGATTTGGCGGCAATTTCGGCCTGGACTTTGCGGTGCTCGTCCTGTAACGCATATTGCTCTTGCAAGAGTTCGCCCTGGCGTTGATCCACGGCCTTGGCTTGCTTACGGTCGGCATAAATAGGCACATTGACGCTCAACTGGATGCTGGCGAAATCGCTGCGCGACTGTCCTGACGGCGTGTTTTGGCGGGCATCGTAAAAAGCGCCCACGGTGAAGTCGGGGTAGAAATCCCGTTTCGCCAGATTGACCTTGGTCAGCGCCGCATCCAGCATCTTGTGGTGTTGCGCGAATAATGGACGGGTGTGCAAGGCCTTGTCCTGCAAGGCCGATCCGTCAATAATCGGCAACTTGAACCCGGCCTCTGCCGGTATCCGCACCGGCGTTTCCGCAGCACGATCCAGCAAGGCATTGAAGCGAGCATTCTGACCGTCACGCATACCGATCAGGTTCAGTTTTTCGTCCTTGAGTTTGGACAGTTCAAGCTGGGCCAGCAGCACATCCTGCTGAGACCCATTGCCCACCTGGTATTTGGCCTGGGCAACGGCTATGAGCTGCCGGAAAAAACTTTCGGATTCGTCCAGCAGGCTTAAGGCGCGGTCGTAATAAAACAGCCGCCACCAGCCTTGTTTCACGTCCCGCACCAGCCGCAACCGGGCTTCATCAACCGAGTCGGCGGCGGCTAGGGCTTCCTGTTCGGCAATTTTTTCACGCAAAGCCAATTTGCCGGGAAAGGGGATCTCTTGGCTGATTCCGACCTCCATCATCGTGAAATCATCCTGCCGTAAATTGAAGCTGTTGGTCGGCAGGTAAAGCGCGCCGACTTTTAGCTCGGGATCGGGCAAGGCGCCTTCCTGGGAAGGTACGGCGGCCATTGCTTCGGCGCGCGCCTTGATTTCCGAAAGACCGGGATTACTGACTAGCGCAAGCCCAACCGCCTGATCCTGTGTCAGAATGGCTTCATTGCCGTTAGCGGGTCGGGTTTCGGCTTGCGCCTTAGCCCAATCGATATGGAATGTGTGGGTGGAAATATCTACAACCAGGCCGGGCGAGAGAGCCGCCAGCCCAATAACCGCTGCCCACGCCAGATAGGCGCGGCGTGGCGGCCACGGATAAGCATTAAAAAACATCGAGTTTTCCTCTTAAATCAGAACAAGCCGGCTTCGCAGACGCGGAGCCGCAGTGCGCCGCCCCCGTCAATGGGGTGGCAGGTCTAATTTCGAGGCGTGGCTAATTCAGCAGGGTGCAGAATCGATAGATGAGCAGAACCCGTCGCCCTAGCGGCGGATCGGTTTGACGGAGAGGGACTTTCGTTGGCGGATAGCTTAGCAATAAACAGAAAAACGCCCCGATGAGGCTTAGGATGAAAACCGGCAGCTCCAGTTTAACCGGGCTGTTCAGTTGGGTGTGGGAGCTATTTTGCGAATCAAGGCAAGGCTTGAATGAGCAATCGGGCATCATTTTGGCCGCGGGGTCTTGATGATGCGGATGCTCAGGCGCGCCGGATTGCGGGCATCCAGGCATGTGTTCAGACATTGCCATCAATGTTGACGCCATAGGCATGGTACAGGTCGCTGAAATGGCCAAAGACAGCCAGCTCACCAGCAGCACGAATAGTAACGTGTGCAGGTAAGGGCGATTTCTTCGGGCACGCAACGCGGTGATCACCATGTATTTCTATATTGTCAATTAATTTTTGAATAAGTTAAACCGTCCGCGCGGTTTTGTCTAATAGTTTGTCCTATCCGGCGCAACAAGACCGCTGCTGCTGGATGGGCGGGCATTTGACCGTGCCGTAAGAACAAAACACGCAGCAATCCCCGGATTTGGGCTTGAGCAGGATGCCGCAGGACTTGCATTCATAGAAAAACTGGCAGGCATCGGTCGGCATGATTTCCGTTTCGGCATGACCGCAGTGCGGGCAGGTAAGGGTCGATTCAAGGATGACGGCGGTCATTGATTTTCCTTGAGGGTGGACGGATAGCCGGCGGCCTGGGTCGCCTCGGTCAATTGGTCCACCGTGGCGGCGGTATCGTCGAATTGCACCGTCGCGGTTTTGTGCGCGTAATCAACCGAAACCCGCGTCACGCCTAAGACCTGCGAAAGCGCTTTCTTGACCGTGATCGGACAGACGGCGCAGGTCATGTTTTGCACAGTGAGCGTGACTGTACGCGATGCAGCCAACGCGGTATCGGATAGTGCGGCAAACGCCAGCAGAACCAATAACGGGAGTGTCACGCCCCAGAATATAAAGCGCTGCCAGCGGATGGCTTCGTCGTTGGCGCAGGGCGTGCCGGGTTCGCAGGCCAGTTTGGTCAAATAGAGCTTGTGGAATGACAGACCGATAAACAGCAATGTCAACCCCATGAAGAGCGGGCGCACCGGTTCAAAGGCGGTCAGGTTGGCTACCCAAGCCCCGCCAAGACCCTGGCTCAGCAACAACAACGGGCCGACACAACAGAGGCTAGCGCCTATCCCGGCAAGCACGCCGGCAATGAGGGTTTGTTTTGGAATCATGATAATTACCTCTTTGTTGGCTATTGCTGTATTATAAGTACCGTACCTAAGTACGGAAACAAGCACTATGACACAAAAAAATTTTACGATCGGCGTGCTGGCGACAAAAGCTGGAGTCAATGTCGAAACCATCCGTTTTTATCAGCGTCGAAGCCTGCTGGCGCAACCCGTCAAGCCGTTCAAAGGCATTCGACGGTATACCGAGCGCGACGTACAGCGGGTGCGGTTCATCAAGCAAGGCCAGAAACTTGGCTTCTCGCTCGATGAGATTATGGAATTATTGAGTCTTGAGGATGGCCAACAGTGCCGGGAAGCCAAAGAAATGGCTCAACGAAAGCTGGTGCTAATACGCGAACGCATTGAAAGCCTGCTCGCGATGGAAACAACCTTATTCAATTTGGTCGAAAGCTGTACCGGTAACACCGATTCCATCTCCTGCCCGATTATCCATACCCTGCTCGAAACATCGGCAGATTCCTCTGAACTAAAGTCGATTTTTTACAAACTGGCATGATGAAACCAAACAGCAATAAAAAAACACTAAATCTAACTAATATCCTTTAGACACCTTAGGAAAGGATCAGTATTTTGAAATCGCTACCGATAATTTGGCAAAGGCTCGTGAACTACGAAGGGAAGACATGTGATCGATGCAACGCCACTTACCAAGAGATGCAGCAGGCCATCACCAAACTCAAGGGGGCGCTCCGCCCTTTAGGCATTGAGCCAAGCCTTGAGGTCAGGGAGGTGGACGAGAAATTATTCAAGGCCGCTCCCTCGGAATCCAACCGCATTTGGATCGCAGGCAGGCCCATGGAGGAATGGCTCGGTGCGAGAGTCGGAAGCAGCCGCTGCTGTTCTGTTTGCGGCGAATCAGCGTGTCGAACGGTAGAGGTCGGCGGGACTACGTTCGAAGTTATCCCAGAGAAACTCTTTCTCAAAGCTGCCTTGGCCGCTGCCTCTGAGTTATTGGACTGACACCGGAAACGCCGCCGCGTTAAAGTGCCTTGATTTTTTTAAACATTTTCCAATGGGATGCTTTAAAGATGCGTTCATGCAATCAATCAGAAAAACCCTGCGAATGTACAGGAGATAAACCGGCTAACAATCAGCCAAACCTATCTATACCGGCAAGCGGAATGACTTTCAAGATCGAAGGCCTGGACTGCGCCGAAGAAGTCGCCACTTTAAAAAGCGCGATAGGCCCGCTGGTGGGCGGCAGCGACAAGTTGGCATTCGATGTTTTAAATGGGCGCATGATGCTGTTGTCTGATGCCAAACTCCTGTCCGAAAAAACCATCATCAAAGCGGTCGCTGCAACCGGTATGAAAGCTGTTCCTTGGCAATCCGGTCAGACCGATACCGATGCCAAGCAACTGCACCGTTCGAAGACCGCTTATACCGTGCTCAGCGGTTTGTTTATTATTGCCGGCATGGTGATTCATATCGCTATCGCTGGTGGATTTGGCGATGCGCAAGCTTTTCTCAGCCACCCAGAAAACTGGTCTCTAAACTGGGAGGTTATTGCCGAGTATCTCACTAGCTTGTTTAACGCGCATACTCAGCAAGCTATCCCTTTGCCGGAGAAAATAGCCTTTGGCTTGGCGGTGATCTTCGGTGGTCGACATGTGGTTGTAAAAGCCTTTTATGCGCTGAAACGCTTGCGTGCCGATATGAATTTATTGATGACGGTTGCCGTCATCGGCGCCATGTTCATTAACGAATGGTTCGAAGCGGCCACCGTCAGCTTCCTGTTTTCCCTGTCCTTGGCGATTGAAAGCTGGAGCATTGGCCGTGCCCGTCATGCGGTAGAAGCGTTGCTGGATTTAGCGCCATCGACGGTCAGGGTCAAGGATGAAAGTGGACAGGAACGCATGGTCCCCGCCGCGGAAGTCAGTATCGGCACCCATTTCATGCTCGCTCCGGGCGATAAAATCCCGTTGGATGGTGAGGTGATTGCAGGTTTCAGTTCGGTCAATCAGGCGCCGATTACCGGTGAAAGTATCCCGGTCGCCAAGCAAATTGGCGATGAAGTGTTTGCCGGTTGTATCAATAGCGAAGGGACGCTGGAAATCCGCTCCAGCAAACTCGCCACGGATACCACGCTGGCACAGATCACGCGTCTGGTTGGGGAAGCGCATGGCAAGCGGGCGGAAGCCGAGCAATGGGTGGAAAAATTTGCGCGCATTTATACGCCGGTGGTGATGACCTTGGCGTTGGCCGTTTGGGTCATTCCGCCGTTGTTTTTAGCGGGCGTCTGGGATGAGTGGTTATACCGCGCCTTGGTGTTATTGGTGATTGCCTGTCCTTGTGCATTGGTCATTTCGACGCCGGTCAGCATTGTCGCTGCGTTGGCTAGTGCAGCCCGGCAAGGCATCCTGATTAAAGGCGGCATTTATATCGAAACGCCGGCCCATCTTAATGCGATCGCCTTTGATAAAACCGGTACGCTGACCCGCGGTGAGCCGTTCGTTACCGGTGTTTACCCGTTCAATGGTCATAGCGAAGCGGAACTGTTAAGCCGTGCGGCCGCGCTGGAAGCACGCAGCAATCATCCGCTGGCAAAAGCCATTCTGCAATACACGGAAAACCAGGGTGTCAGTGTTGCCAGCGCCGACAATGTGACGGTCCTGCCCGGCAAAGGGGTAACCGGACTATTCAATGGCACCGATTACTGGCTAGGCTCGCGTCGTTATTTATTGGAGCGTAGCCAGGAAATTCCGGAAATCAGCGCAAAAGCGATTGCCCTTGAACAGTCCGGGCAAACCGTGATTGCCATTGGCAGCGAGCGGCACATTTGCGGCTTGATTGCCGTCGCCGACCAACCTCGCGACCAAATCAAATCGATTTTGCAAGCCCTCAGACAAACGGGAATCAAACACTTGGTTATGTTGACCGGTGACAATCAGGTGACCGCCAATAACATCGCAGCCCAAATTGGCATCGATGAGGTGCATGCCGAATTGCTGCCCGCCGATAAAGTGGAAATCGTTGGTCAAATGGTCGATCAATACGGACAGGTGGCGATGATCGGCGATGGTGTCAACGATGCACCGGCGCTAGGCCGGGCCAATCTGGGCATTGCCATGGGCGTGTTGGGTTCGGATGCGGCGATAGAAATCGCGGATATTGCCTTGATGGGCGACGATCTGTCCAAACTTCCTTGGCTGATCGGACATTCCAAACGAACGCTGGCCATTATTCGGCAGAATATAACCTTTGCGCTGACGATCAAGGCGGCATTTGCCGTGCTCGCCTTTGCCGGTGTGGCGACCTTGTGGGAAGCCATCGCCGCCGACACGGGCGCTTCTTTATTGGTTGTGGCAAACGGATTGAGATTGCTAAAGACTAAATAGGATTGAGCTTGCCTACTTTGAAGCCCGAAATCAAATACTGTCTGTCAACCGTGTGTCCCATCGTTCTTCTCAGAAGAACGATGGGACAGCTCTGATCAACTAAATTCTGACCATGAGCCTTTTACTATTGTTTGGGTTCATGGTCCATCATATGTTGGTCACCTGCGCAACACCCATCATTTTCCATCATGTCGTTCATGTGTTGCATGTGCTGCATATGTTGATCCATCAGCTGCCTGCGCTCCTGGGGGTTATTCGTCTTGCGGATTTCGGCTAGTTCTTTTTCCAGCTTCTTAATTTGTTCCTGCATCTCTTTTTCGGACATTGGCTTTTGTTGCTTTTCAGCGGCAAACGCAATGGGGTTGCCAAATACTATCAAAGCAATTATGAATAGAGCCGATACTTTCATGGTGTTTCTCCTATCGATTTGATTAGAATATTAGATATTAAATCACTATGGGCATGGCTATTTCTGCCAAGGGCCGTAGAAAAAAAACAGCCTCTTATCGAACTTCATCTTTGGATTTTTTTCATATACCATGATTTCAACAACTGCACAATTAGGATAAATACAGATGTTCTTAATTTATCCCTTCACTGATTGATCACCCAACTTATGAGGGTAGTATCATTTTTTCCGTGTTTGGAGATAGTGAGAGTCAGCTAAGGTGCAATATCCACACTAAAATATTTTGGAAAGAACTATGACATTTAAATTACTGATTCCCCTGATTTCGGCTCAATGCTTATTGTCGGCCTGTAGCTTGATGGACCGCCATGCCAGGGATGTTGACCTGGACGTACAGCATACGGCATTGGCCAAGCACTTTGAAGAAGAAGCCAACGAATTGCAGGCCAGGATTGAGGAGCATCAAGAATTCCTTAACCAATTCGAGACCAAACGCTATTTGTACGGTAGACATGCTAACGACCTGAAAGCACACAACCAAGAGGTGATCGATCTTTATCAGCAAGCGATTACGGCTAATCGGGATATGGCCGACATGGTTCGCGGAAGGGGACATTAATTGTTCAAAATATTTTTTATCTGGTATGACCGTCGGGAATAAATTGCTAAGCGGTCAGTTTATGGATACTAACTGGAAAGACCGAACTGCCAGGTCACAGGTATTCCTGTAAGCGGCTATTCAGGAAAATTGAGACTTGATCATGGCCGACCATCTAGTGATCGTTGATACATCGGTCAACATCCAAAGGTTGTCGCAAGCTGCGGTTGAGCTATCGTAAAACATCTGTTTTACGACATGTATGCGACCTATGACCAAAATGCCGCTTTAACAACTTTGAAAGTATACGTAAAACACTGTCGTAAAATGATATTATACGGAAACATCAAATTTATGGTTTTCCGTCTATGTTAGTGGGCTATATGCGTGTTTCATCGGAATCGGACCGGCAAAGCACGGATTTGCAACGTGATGCGTTGCTGGCCGCCGGTGTCGATGTTCGCCATCTTTTTGAAGATCGAGCATCAGGGGCCAAGGATAATCGTTCCGGACTGACCAATGCATTGGACTTCGTCCGTCCTGGGGATGTGCTGGTCGTGTGGAAATTGGATAGGCTGGGCCGCTCTTTGTCCCACCTGCTTTCAATTGTCAACACGCTTAAAGAAAAACAGGTTGCATTCCGTTCACTCACTGAGGGCATGGATACCACTACGCCATCAGGCGAACTGTTGTTCCACGTCTTTGGCGCTCTTGCCCAATATGAACGGGCTTTAATCAAAGAGCGCGTTTTAGCGGGTCTGACTGCTGCCAGAAAACGCGGACGAATTGGCGGACGCCCACCCGCCATTATGGGTGAAAAATTAGAAGCGATTATCGCCGCATTGAATAGCGGTATGTCTAAATCGGCAGTCTGCCGTAACTTTGGTGTCAAGCGAACCACACTGATCGAAACGTTGGCTCGCATCGGCTGGCCTGCTTCAAATCCAAATCCATAACGGTGCGATGGACAATAGTAGCGATAAGGATCAGTGGGTACTAACACCCGCCGAACGCTCGCTGGTCATGGCCAAGAATCGAGCAAACCGGTTAGGGTTTGGCTATTTCTGCCCATCCCCTCGAAAAGGTAAAAATTAGTAATATCTAATGGATTGAGCCCTTCTATTCCCGGTTTCATATTCAAATATTCAGTCTCCCAAATATGCCCAATGCAATGATTTCACTTTTATAAAATCCTCTTAAACCAATCCAATTGTTGATGGAGTCTAACTACCGAGCCGACAATAATCAGTGTCGGCGGTGTCATTTCGGCCTGTTCCACACGATTGGGTATATCTGCTAGCGTTCCTATTAAAACCCGTTGGTTACGGGTCGTACCTTCCTGAATGACGGCAATGGGATGATCGGCCGGACAACCGTGTGCCATCAACGATTGGCAGATGGTTGCCAATCCGGCCAGCCCCATATAAATCACAACGGTTTGATTGGGACGAGATAATTGCTGCCAGTCGAGATTGATACTGCCGCCTTTTAAGTGGCCCGTGACAAATGTGCAGGATTGAGCATGATCTCGATGAGTCAGTGGAATGCCAGCATAGCTGGCACAGCCTGCCGCCGCCGTAATGCCGGGCACAACCTGAAAGCGGATCCCGAGTTGTATCAAGGACTCAATTTCTTCACCCCCACGACCAAAAATAAAAGGATCGCCACCCTTCAATCGGGCTACCCGTTTGCCGGCCAAGGCTAAATCAATTAACAGTTGATTAATCGACTCCTGCGGCAGACTATGGTTATCTCGCTGTTTACCAACATAGATTTTCTCGGCGTCTCGTCGAGCCATATCGAGGATTTCGTTAGAAACCAGCCTGTCATAAACAATAACATCGGCCTGTTGCAGCAAACGCAAGGCTTTAAACGTTAATAAATCCGGGTCGCCAGGACCGGCACCTATTAAATACACTTCACCCTGATTTGCTGTAGGATCAGCCTGCTGCAGTTGCGACCGAAGCAGTTCTTCCGCTTCGCTCTGCTTGCCTACAAAAACTAATTCGGCCACAGAGCCTTGTAAAATCCCTTCCCAGAAAACCCTGCGTTGAGTCGGTTGTGGAATGCGTTGTTTGACCAATAATTTGAATTTTTCAGCAAACTTCACCAACAGGCCAAAAGATGCCGGAATGGCACTTTCTACTCTGGCACGTAATAGTCGTGTTAATACGGGCGATACACCACTTGAAGATATAGCGATAAGTAGGGGCGAACGATCAATAATGGCCGGAAAAATAAAAGTACATAACGCCGGATCATCAACCACGTTAACGGGAATTTTCCGCTGATTCGCCAACTTGGAGACCTCGATATTAGTAACGCGGCAATTGGTAGCGGAAACCACGAGTCCCATACCGTCGATATCCTCATCCGTAAATGCTTTTTGGCGAATAACGATTCGATTTGACTGTTGCATAGTGGCTATCGCGTCGCCAATTTCTGTCGCAACGACGACAATGCTCGCTCCAGCCCGGATCAGTAATTCAATTTTTCGCGCCGCAATTTCGCCAGCGCCTACCACCAAGCAGGTTTGGTCTTTAACTTTTAAGAAAAGTGGAAAATAATCCATAACAGTTTTGTCTTACTGCTAGGGAGCCGAGCAAGCACTTCGATGATAAATCAGCTCTTCGACAGGACGGCCGCCAACCAGATGTTCGTCGATAATGCGCTGCAAATTGGCGTCGTTGACGTTGTAATACCAGACGCCATCAGGCTGCACGCAGACGATAGGCCCGGATTTGCAGGTGGCGAAACAGTGAGTGCGGGTACGCTTAACCCTAAGTTCGCCTTTGTCGATACCGGCCGCTTTGAACTTCTCGCCCAGGGTTTCGAATAAGGCCTGCGCTTCGCCATTTTCGGTGCAACGAGGGCCGGTACACACCAGCAAGTGGCGTTTGTAATCACCCATTTTGGGTTTTTCGGGCATCGGCGTGGTGTTATCAGTCATGGTGGGTAGGTTCCAGGGCAGTTGGGGCGCTAAATTGCGCTCGGTCATCGCGGTAATGCTGTAGGGCTGTGCTGTCGAAGCCTGTTTCGTCAGCGACCAACCATAAGTTGAATAAGGCATCACTTTGCTGATCAAGCACCTGAATGCCATGCGCTTGGTCATCTCGGCTGACAAACCAGATTTGCCACGCCTTGCGCCAGTCGATGTGTAAATGAAAGGCGTCGTTGACAATGCTCAGCCAGCTGTTTTTTTCCTGCAAATCAGTGCCGTTGATCAATAACTCCGCCACCGCGCCGCCTTCGCTGCGTACCACGGCGCGCAATTTGCCCCAACTCCGGAATGCGGCTAGTAAACGTTCATGACTGTCCGGGGCGGCACGTTGCGCGCAGAAAATGCCCGCATGATCGTCAGGCGTGGCTAGTCTGACAGCATCGAGAATTTCCGCCAAGGGTTGCGCGAAGTATTCCGCCGCCTGTTGTAACGTCACTTTAGGCGTGTCGCGCAAATATTGCCGCACACAACCTTTCCAACCCTCCAAGCCCATGCTCAGCGAACGACCTGCCTGTTCGCCTGTTCGGGTTTCGCCCGTCATGGCGTCATATTTGTTAGCATAGCCGCGTGGCGTCACCATCAAACCAGAGCGCACAAAAGTGCTGCTGTTACCGACCAGTACGGTAGTCAACATGCCGATGTCGCATTCTGCCATTTCAGCCAGCGTCACTAATTGAATATTTTGCAAGCTGCGATATCCGGATTTAACGATGGCCACAGGGGTATCGGGGCTGCGATGGCGCAATAAAATGTTTTGCGCTTCAACGATATGCTGAGTGCGACGGCCACTTTTCGGGTTGTATAAGGCCACCACGAAATCACCGCGCGCCGCGCTTTCCAGGCGGCGGGCGATCACCGGCCAAGGCGTCAGCAAGTCGGACAATGAGATCGAACAAAAATCATGGGTCAGCGGCGCCCCTACCAAGGATGCGCAACTCGACAACGCGGTACTACCGGGCACCACTTCCACCTGAATCGGATCATCCGGCGTCCAGCCACTGTCCAGCAGCAGTTCATAAGTGGGCCCGGCCATGCCGTAAACACCGATGTCGCCGGACGACACCATAGCGACGATTTTGCCTTGCTTGGCATGTTCGTAGGCTTCGATACTACGATCCAATTCTTCGGTCATACCTTTTTTGATGACTTCCTTGCCATCGAGCAAGTCTTGCACCAGTTTGATATAGGTGCTGTAACCAATCACCACGTCCGCTTCCGCAATCGCTTGGCGAGCGCGAGCAGTCATGTGCTCATGCGCACCGGGGCCGATGCCCACCAGTAAAATTTTTCCTACTTTTGTCATTTGATTCTCGCTATCGAAACGGTGGCATTCTTGCCGTCCGCACCGCAATATTTATGTTTCTCGACCAGTAAATCCGACAACTCGGCATTGGCAGCTTTCAAAGCGGCCGCTTCAGCGACGGCCGGAGTACCCATGTATTTCATGACGACCTCGGATGGATTCGGTACCGGGATGGTGGCCAGAGTCTCAGCCGGGTAAAAATACAACGGCCAATCGTATATTTGGGCCAGTTGTAACAAGGCTGCTTCATCATTTTTTTTGTCAATGCTAGCCAAACCGGCTACTGCTGATACGTTCAGTCCGCAATGCCATAAGGCCTGAGCCAAGGCTTGCCGTAAGGTATCCAGGCTGACATTACGGTCACAACCCATGCCAATCATGACTTTCATAAGTTTTGTGTTTATGTTTGATCCATCGGTGGCCGGTACACCACCAGTCGCTCATCGAGCTGCTGCCAGATGGCTGGTTCGATGTCTCGGTGTGTGACCCATAGAATCGACCGGTATTGTTCGGTGTCGACGTCCTCGAAGCGCTGGAACAGATAAATATTGGCCGGCAACGGCGTGGGCCGCGTCCACCAGTTTGAACTACCGGCTTCTTGCACGAAGGCAATCGGCAGTTGATTAACCACGTCCGCCGAAACGCGCGTGATGTTGATCTTAGGCGCTTCCACTTGCCAACCCAACTCGCGGCCCAAAATGTCCACCGGTATGGTTTTGCCCACATCCGATGCGGTGGTCAGCACCGGCGTGGCATTCAACAAAGTGGCGACTTTTTCCGCATAGGCATTGGCGCCGCCGACATGACCGGACAGCACCGGAATCACGAATTCGGCGGCATCGTCGATCACCAACACACCAGGGTCTTCATCCTTGGATTTAAGATGCGGCGCAATCAGCCGTACCACCGCGCCCAGTGACACCAAAAAAATAATTTGATCATAAGCCGCGAACAGCTCGCTGATTTGCGCGCTCAATGCCCCCTGGTACACGCGGCGCGGATTGGCAAAATCGCCCAAATGCTCGGCTTGTTTCTCCGACACCACCACCTCCGCGTCGGGGAGTTGTGGTGCTAGCCGGGAGGCAATACCGGCGCCATGTTTGGTAATCGCCACCAGGGCGACACGCACTTCATTCATCGCTTGTGTCCTTTTTCTTGCGGCAACCGCGCTGCATTTCGCTGCGTTGACGGCCTGGGTTTTTAATAATTAGTAAAGACAAGTAATTCACCTTTTGCCCTTGCAGGCTGGCGATGTCATGCACCATGCGTTCTTCCGGGGCGCCGGTTTTTTCGATAAACCAGCCTTGATCGAGCAAATCACGGCGGCGCAGCAAATCGATTACATCGTCCAGCAAAGGTTTGACCTTAAGCAGCACCAAGGTATCGAAATCCTCGAGCAGGCGTTCAATCTGGTCAATGCCGTATCCGGCGGGGATGATGGCGATAGTGTCATCAACATCAGCCAGCGGTTCGCCACTACGCGCCGCAGCGGCATGAAACGACGACACCCCCGGCACTACTTCGACTGTAACTTCCGGCTTTAAGGCACGAACACTGCGTTGCAAATGGCCGAAAGTGGAATAGGTCGAGGCGTCGCCCTCCACCAGAAACAACACATCCTCGCCGCGTTGTAATAGTGCCAACACGGTCTCTGCGGCTTCCAACCAATAGCGAGCCAGAATATCCGCATCGTGAGTCATCGGAAAATGCAGCGCAGTATGGGCTTGGGGACATTCAAGACCGGCACGCAAGGCAATGTCCAAGGCATAACTGTCGCTATTTTTCTTGCGCACCGGATAGGTCCAATGACCGGCGCCGGAGAGTAATTCCCAGGCACGGCGGGTAATCAGGCCAGGGTCGCCGGGGCCGAGTGAGATGCCGTAGAGTGTGCCAAGTTTAGTGTTCATCGTGACCGCTTAATATGGGCTGTAAAGAATGGGTGGCCGACACGATCCACACCGGATTTTCGGCTTGTAAGCGATTCATGTTCAAAATCGGACTACTACGCGAGGCTTGAATCTGACAGACGTCCCAGTCTGCGCCGAGTTGTTTCAGGGTATCGACGGCGGTGGACAGGTTTTCCAGCGTGACGAAGTTCATCACCAGCCAACTCGCCGGGCGCAAACGCCCTAAACACAAGGCGATCAATTTCGCCAATTCGCCACCGGAACCGCCGATGAATACTGCATCCGGATCGGGCCAGGTGTCGAGAAATTGCGGCGCCTTGCCCTGCACGAAGCTGTAATTGCTGATACCCCAGGCGGCTTGATTCTGCTCGACATTGACCATGTCATCGGCGTTTTTTTCGATCGCAAAGACATGCCCGTTCGAACACAAGCGCGCAGCCTCTAGTCCGACCGAGCCGGAACCCGCGCCGATGTCCCAGACGATACTGGATCTTGTCAGTTGCATGCGGGCCAGCGATACCGCGCGTACTTCTCGTTTGGTGATCAGGCCTTTTTCCGGCTTGCGCTGTTGAAACCGGTCGTCGCTGATCCCAAACAGTACCGGTGCCGGCACAGCCGTTTTGCGTTTCAGAATCACTACATTGGGATCGCGATAGCTGTTTTGGGCCACTTCAGCGATGGCCAGCCAGGCGCTGACCCGCTGTTCGGGTTGTTTCAGCGCTTCGGCAATCGCCATCTCGAACGCGTCGGCCAAGCCTTCGATTTGCAATAAACAGGCGATGCGCGCCGGCGTGTTGTCCGGGCTGGTCAAAATCGCCAGTAAATCGTGTTGGCGACAGTGCCGGGCCAATTCGTATAAGCCGTGATTGGGCGTAGCGCCACGTATCCATTCGCCGGCATCCTGACTGTGCACGGAAACGATGGTGGCGTTTTGCCAGGACAATTTCAATTCGGCAAAGGCCAATTGTATCGTGCTCGGATTGGGCAAGATGCGCACGCGATCCGGGGCCAATTTGCCGGCCAGAAAACCGGCGATGCCGTGACACAAGGGATCACCGGTCGCCAGTACTGCTACTGCTTCATTTTGTGCCAACGCGGCATTGATCCAATCCGGCACTTGTTTGAGTTGCCCGGTTAAGTCGTAGTGTTTGGCCTGAATAATGTCTTTAGCCAGCGTTGCCAGCAGACGGCTACCGGCGATGACATGTTTGGCTTCACGTAATACCTGCAAGGCCTCCTGGCTCAGGCTGGCGACACCGTTATCGAGTACGCCAATAAAACTGCACATCGCTTGCATGATCAAATCCTTCCGGCTTCCGCCAGTTTGTTGCCGTCAAAATCACACACCAGAACGCTGATGTGAAACCGGCCTGGATAACGACTTTCCAGCGTGGCAATGACCCGCTTGGCCAGTTCGACATGAAATGCGTGTTCAAGCCCCAGTTCCGCCATGCATTCCGATGCGTAACGGGCGGTTTCCTGCGCGGCGATGGCATCGCACACATCACCCGGTGCGCCGATGCCGCGGGCAATGTCGGCCACCAGTTCCACGTCAACCGGCGCGCGACCGGCGTGAGTAATGGTTTCACCTTGGGCCATTTTGGTCAGCTTGCCGACCATGCCGCCGATAATGATGTTTTGAATACCGCAATGATCGGCGGCGTCCAGTGCCGGTGTCAGGAAATCACCCATTTGCACGAAACAGCTTTCATCCAGCTCGGGCAATTCGCGCATCACGAATTTCTCGGTGCGGCCGCCGGTGGTCAGCACCACGCTAGCCTGCCCCTGATTGGCCGCCACTTCCACGCCTTGCACCACGCTAGCCCGAAACGCCGCCGTGGAATACGGATGCACGATCCCGGTCGTACCTAAAATCGAAATGCCGCCGACAATCCCCAAACGATAGTTCAGGGTTTTTTTCGCCATCTCTTCGCCGCCCGGCACAGAGATGGTCACCTGTAAGCCTCTCGTTTTTAGCGCTTCGCCGGCGATCAAGCGGATGTTATCTTCGATATTTTTGCGCGGAACCGGATTGATAGCCGGGCCGCCAACAGCAAGTCCTAAACCAGGACGGGTGATTTGGCCGATGCCTGCGCCGCCTTGCAATACGACAGTGTCCGGTTGTTCTATCCACATCACATCCGCCGTCAGCCGTGCGCGATGGGTGCAGTCCGGATCGTCGCCGGCGTCTTTTTCGATGACAGCATGTGCTCGGTCGTTCTGTACGAAGCTTTCTTCGACTTTGAATGCCACGTCTAGCCCATTGGGCAGCACGCAGTCGATAGTGTCCGGCACGCGCCCATTCAGCAAACCCTGCACTGCCGCCCGTGCCGCTGCCGCCGAACAGGCGCCGGTGGTGTAACCCTTGCGGGTACCTTTGGGTTTGCGTTCCGGCATTGCCATGCTATCAGCCGTTTTTCTGCCGGGTTTCCGCCAGACTCAGCAAGGCATGGATTGCAGCGACCACCAGTGTCGAACCACCTTTGCGGCCACGGGTGATGATCCAGGGCACATCGTGTAATGCAGTGAGTAAATCCTTAGATTCCGCTGCCGAAACAAAACCGACCGGCATGCCGACGATGAGCGCCGGTTTGATGCCTTCTTCGTTGATCATCCGCAACACTTCCAACAACGCGGTGGGTGCGTTGCCAACCGCGACGATGCCGCCATCGAGCAAACCTAAGTGGTGCGCTTTGCGCATGGCTTGCACCGCGCGGGTGCTGTTGACCTGTTTGGCGGCGGCTATTACATCCGCATCGGCGATGAACTGGCGGGCGCTGATGCCAAAATGCGCCAGGCGCGGCTGCGATAAGCCGACGCAAATCATTTCCACGTCGGCAATGATCGGCGCACCATTTAAAATGGCTTGAATACCATCTTCGACTGCATGCGCGGAAAACTTGGTCAGGCCGTTGAATTCAAAATCAGCAGTGGCGTGGATCATGCGTCGTACCACTTGCCATTGGTCATCGGAATAATAGTGCTCGCCCACTTCGCGGTCGACGATGGTAAAAGAATCGTGTTCGATCTGTTGCCCAGCCTGGGTGAGTTGTTCGGTCTGACTATTTTGGCTCATGGTTAATCAATGATGGTGGTGGGGTTCGGCTTGCTCGCGGTATTGACAGCCGTCGCATTCCAGCATTTTCGGCGCGACCGGGTCGCAGACTTCGGTAACACGTTGATCCAGCAATTTAAAAATCGCCGGATCAAAACCAAAATAAGTACCGGAAGCGAACGCAATCTGCGGATATTGGTTTTGCAAGCGCTCGACCTGTTTGGCAATACGCTCAATCAGCAGGCCGGTGAACAAGTAATAAGGTAAAATCGCAATCTGCGTCATGCCCAGTCGCCCTTGGCGCTGCACGGCGGTTTCCAGACGCGGATGGGTAATGCCGGTAAAGGCAATGTCGACCAATTCATGCTCGGTGGCTTCGAACAGCCAACGCGCTAATTTTGCCAATTCCCCGTTGGCGACTTTGTCTGATGAGCCACGTCCCAAAATAATCACGCCGGTGGTTTTCGGATCCGGCATGGCCAGGGTTTTCAGTGCGCTTTTCAATTGATTTTGCAGCACGGCCAGTAGAGTTTCATTGCTGCCCAGATGCGGGGCGTAGATGAATTCGACGGTTGGAAATTTTTCGCGGGCTTCCTCGATATGCTCGGGAATCTCCATCTTCACATGCCCGGCGGCGCTGATGATCAGCGGCACCACAATCACGCGGCTGGAGCCTTGCGCGGCGCGGCTCAACCCTTCTTCCAGCAGCACCTCGGCAAGCTCGATGTAGCACAAATCAATGCGCCAGTCGGGGTGCTGCGCCTGCCATTGTTGTTGAAAGGTTTGGATTTCTTGATTGCCTGCTTGGTTGCGCGAACCGTGGCCGACTAAGAGTACGGTGGTTGTCATGCTTGTTCCTTAGGGGTTGGCCGTTCGGCACGGCGAAAACGATGGGTAAAACCGGCATCGTAGAGTTTGGATTTTTTTAACGACGACCAATGACGCGCGCCCAAGGTGGGGCTGATGACGATCATGGCCTGGCTGTTGATTTTGGCGGCCCGGCAGCGTTCGCGAATATCGGCCAGCGTGCCGCGGATAATCTGTTGCTCATCCGGCCAACTGGCTTTGTGGACCACCAATACCGGTGCCTCATCGGCCCAACCGGCGGCTTTTAATTCGCGCTCGATCGTGGGCAACAAGGTAATCGATAAAAATAGACACAGCGTGGTGTGATGGCTGGCCAATTCTTGCAAGGATTCACCGTCCGGCATCGGCGTGCGGCCTTCAACGCGGGTTAAAATCACGGTCTGCGTGACTTCCGGCAAGGTCAGGCTTTCGACTGCGCAAGCCATGGCGGCAAATGCCGACGAGACGCCCGGCACCACTTCGACGGCAATGTTGGCCGCATCCAGCGGTTGCACCATTTCAATCAACGCACCATACAAACCAGGATCGCCGGTTTGCAGGCGAATCACTGTTTTTCCGGGCCTAGCTTGTGCGATCAGCCAGTCGCTAATCTGCTCCAGGGTCATGTCTTTGGAATCTTTGATCACACAAGTGCTGGGTGCCCATTGCGTCGCAGCGGCCTGTACCAGCGAGCCCGCGAACAAAATGGCGTCAGCCTTGGCGATTAAGTCGCGGCCTTTGACGGTGATTAAATCCGGGTCGCCGGGGCCGGCACCGACAAACCAGACTTTCGCGAGTTCGCTCATAGGAAAAATCCATCCGCGACTTGCAGGTTGAACGGAAAATAGTGGTGCAAATAGGAAGTCTGCAGCGAACCCACCCGGTAAAAATTTTCGCTACTGCTACGATTGCGTTGCGGGTTCGATGCGGTGAACGGCTGCAGCGTCGTTTCCAGCTGCGAGTGATGAAAGCTGTGCCCGCGAATTTCACCTTGTTCCAACTGCAAGCTGTGCATGCCCAGATTCACCAGTCGTTTTTGCATCTGTGCGCTGCCGGGTAGTAATCCGGCCATCTCTGCCGAATTACCGTCTTTATCGGTCAAACTCTCCAGCAAATATAAAAAGCCGCCGCATTCGGCGTAAATAGGTTTACCGGCTCGATGATGTGCATGAAGAGCTTGTTTCATGGCGACATTGTCAGCCAATGCTTTTAGATGCAGTTCCGGGTAACCGCCGGGCAGATAGATGCTGTCGGCCTCGGGCAATACGTGGTCTGCGAGCGGCGAGAAAAACGTCAGTTCAGCGCCCATGGCTTGCAAACAATCCAGATTGGCCTGATAGATAAACGAAAATGCGGCATCACGAGCTACGGCGATAAGTTTACCGGCCAGTAACTGTGGCGGCGGTGTGGTGGTGATCGGCACGAAGGCGACCGGCTCCGGCAATCGACACGGCGCAAAGCTGCTCAATGATTCTGCCGCACGCGCCAGACGAAGATCAAGGTCGCCGATTTCGTCGGCCTGTAACAAACCTAAGTGCCGCGACGGCAAGCCGACCGCCTCGTCTTTCGCCATCGCCGCCAGCAAAGGCATACTTTCCGGCAAAGCTTCTTCCAACAGTTTGGCATGACTAGAACTGCCGACTTTGTTGGCTATGACGCCGGCAAATGGCAAGTTGGCTCGGTAATGAGCTAATCCATACCCCACGGCGGCAAAGGTTTGCGCCATGCCGCCGGCGTCGATGACCACGGCTACCGGCACACCCAATGTTTGTGCTAAATCGGCGCTGCTGCTATCGCCGTCGAACAGGCCCATTACGCCTTCGATTAAAATAATGTCCGCGTCGGCGGCTGCGTTATAAAGCATCTCGCGGCAATGCGCTTCGCCCATCATCCATAAATCCAGCTGATAAACCGGTTGTTCGCAAGCAAAGCTCAAGATTTGCGGATCGATAAAATCCGGGCCGGTTTTGAAGACCCGCACCTTGCGATTTTGCTGGAGATGGTAATAGGCCAAGGCCGCAGTAATGGTGGTTTTGCCTTGCCCGGAGGCGGGGGCGCTAATCAATATCGCCGGGCAATAATGCATTGCAGAAGACTTAGTCATTAAAATTTAACTTTGGACAAAAGCCTGCCCGATAACGCACCCAGTGCCAGCCAAAAGAAAGCATTGTTGATGGACGTTAGTACCACAAAATGCTGTTGTAATGTTTCGGGCGCCAAGGCATGAGCAACTTCAGGATGCGGCGCACCAATCAGGTGCGGTAAGGCCAGTAAGCCAGCACCGCCGATTTGCAGCCAGCGCTGTTTGGCCAAGATCAGACCAAACAAACCCATGCCGGTAGCCGCCGCAGTAAATAGCCACCATGCTTGACGACTACGCAATTCGGCGCTGTCGGTACCGGGCAATTCCGGGGGCAATCCCAACGAAGGCGCGACAAAAAACACCAGAAAACCTGCCAAACCCCAGCCCAGTCCATACAGATAACCGCGTTGATTTCGCCAGTACATGGAAGCCGCGATCAACAAGGCAAAGCCGAAGCCAGTCAAACCGTTGAACAGCAAGGTAAAGCCGTTACGTTGCCAGCCATCCATGGGTTGCCAATCGTGGACATGCTCAGCCAAGGGCGTTTCAAACTGTTCGGCGGCCAAAATTAACGGCAGGGTTTGATAGTGTTGCAGCACACTGAGTAACAAACCGCCCAATAGCCCCGCCAGTAGCGAAACCGCGACCAGCTTACGAAAATCAGCCATGTTAATGGCAAGGAAAAGCAGCGCTGTGGCGTCCGTCGTGTGCGGCGTTATGTAGGTAATTATTGCTATCCTGCAAGAAGCCCAAACCTAAAACGATGGTCAGGCCCAATACGATGGCACTTAGGCCGGGCAGGATTTTTGCGGTTGATATGGCGGGGGATGCAGCGAGTGTTTTCATGGTTAACGTTCCCGGATCTGATAAACGGAATAACAGCACGGGATGACAAACCAAAAAAACCGATTTGACAGATCGCCCTCCGCAATACTGTTGACTACAGCTTTAGGCCTGTCTCCGGGCTCGTGACGAATCACCTACCGTTGCGGGGGCAGCGTCGGCATTTAACCGACTTCCAGTTTCACCCGCGTAGCGCGGGAACCTTAAAACTCAGGCGTGATTCTATGCTGGCAAGGGCAATATGGCAAACGATATGTGGCTGAGCCAAGGCAGTGGAACTACAAGTTCGCGGCTCGAAACAGAGCAAAATTGCGACAATAAGCTTTTCAAAGTAGCCGCTTCGTTGAAAAGTGATTTCCTGCTACTCCCTTTTCTATAAGTGGATATTACCTACTGCGAGAGGCTATAAAGGAGATGAGCATAACAAGCAAGCAATCGAATATTGGTCGGTATGTGTCGAAAAAGATACCGGAGTTAAGTGGAATATCTGGTGGTTTTTCCACTAAGGAACGCCATCTCCCTCAACAGACTTACGCCAGAAATCAGGATCGTTATATCGTGCCGCCAACGCATCGATGTCAACCTTGGCGTTTTCTTTCGTAAATTCAAACTTACCGATCAGATTCACATTTTGCCAGGCGACGGGCGAAGTACCTTTAATTATCTCGATAGCATCCTGGTCGTCGGCTGCCAGTTTTTGCTCATACACCCGCGACAAGATCAGCGTGTTGTAATGAATGATGGCGTTGGCAATAAGCCGGGAACAATCGTTCCAGATTTGCTGCTCCGCCTCGGTTTTTACCCGGAATTTGCCGGCATTGACATAGGAAATGGCTCGTCGCATGCGATGATACGCCTCGCCGCGATTAAGCGCCTTTTGGATGCGCTGCCTGAGTATCGGGTCATCGATGAAATCAAGGATATGAAGTGACCGATAAATATTGTCCAATTCCCATAGTGCCTTCTTGGTCTGGTTCTGCCGCTTATAACTGGCGAGCTTACGCACGATGGTTGCTTGAGTCACGTCTTTTTGAGCAAGCGAAGCCAGAATGCGCTGGATATTCGGCCACTCCTTGCATATTAAGGTATCAAAGGCCTTACGCGATGGCTTAAACAAGGCATCGCCATAACGGTTTGGGTGCTGGAACCCAACCAGGCTATCGATCTTTTTATGCAGGTCACGATAACGTGGCGAAAATTGGTAGCCGAAGACGCGCAAGATAAAGAAATTCACTTGATTGGTGCCATGCGTGTCCGTCGAATGCCTTTCCGGCTTGATCTCCGTTGTATTGTTGTACAGGATGTCGAACACGAAATGTGATTCGTGTTCGTGTGCACCGATAATCTTGGCATTAATCGGGATATGATTCATGGACAAGGTAATGGAGTTTACGCCTTTCTTTAGCGCGAAAAACTTGCTGGAGTGTCGGGCATTGATCGTGTCGATCTGCGTAACTATATGTTGGCCGTCACTGCTAGAATGCTTCTGGTGGTGGATGTCGTACGCTTGGAAAACGGGTAACGCAGCCGTAGCGTTGGAAATGGCGTCATTCGCTGCATGCAGCGTTTCCGCCCGCAGGAAATTTCGAGCCGTCGTCAGCAACGCAGAATGACTAAGCCCCGAGACTTCCGCCATTTTCCATAAGCCCATATTGGTACCCATGGCAACGATACACGCCAGGATCGGTTTCGGATCGGCATCTTGTTTGACGTAGCGCTCCAAAACGTGGGCAAATGACTTCAAGAATCCTGTTCTTTCAGCAACAAACCAAAGCAGGTCGGCCACGCCGATACTTGGCAATTGACCATAGAAAGGACTGTTGGTTGGCTCTTCCTCGGAGGGATAAACCAATGTCCAGCGAAGCTTGTCGCCGCTACCGGTGATTTTGATATGTTTATTGTCGCCGCTTTCAATGCGCTGGTTCACTGATTTGTACTTGGCTTCCAGTTCCCGCTTGAGCGCGGCTAACGTATCCTGGATTGGTGTCAACAGAATCGGGGCGCCGATTTCTTGCAATATCGCGTCTTTATCCTTATTCCAGCGCTCGGCGTTGATCAGGTCGTCATCAAAGCTGCGAAATTCGTTACTATCCCGAACAAATACGTCACAGGCTTCAAGCGCCTTCCGTAGCTCGCGGTATACCAGGAACTCATAGCGATCAACCTCCAGGGTTTTCTTTTTTTGTTCTTCCGTACGGGTATATAAATACCGTTGCAAATTCTTTGCGATGATTCCGGTCGGGAAGTTGGCCGGGTTCATTTGTCGTGGTGTCTTGCCCTGGCGCAGCAGCTCCTGTAGAAACAAAATGGCTTCCAACAGTGGTTCATCCGACACCAGGCAGACGAAATCGAGGTTGCAGAACAAATGTCGTAAATTGAGCTTGAATTTGTGCCGTAGCGTGCCGTAATACGACCATTCAAAAGCGGTTTTATCGAATTCGATGTTACGCATAAAACCGGATACGACTGGAAAGCTCTCGATGTTGAGTAGCTCGAAAGCCTTTTCCTTGATGGCCGCAAACGGTGTTTCGTCAGGGATTGAATTGTCGATGAACAGTTCCAGAACTTGGCCTGCCGCCTGTAGATTCGCGCCGGCCTCGTTGATGGCTTGCTGCATGGCCTCATCGGCGGCAAGTTTGGCTTGTTTCTCGTATTGGCCTATTAGACAAATCAGGGCTTCGATCAAATTATCGTTAATTTGCCGAAAGCGATGAAAGGCGAAACACAGCAAATACAGGCGTGTTGTGGGTTCCGCCATACGCCGAAGCTTATAGACGGAGTAGAACGGAACCAATGATGCATAGTATTTTATACTCTCATTGGACAGGCCGGCAGTACCCAGAAAGCTTTGCCCGAATTCATACAGCGGCTGAAAAAATTTGCGGCGGTCAACCTCCTGGCGTAACTCGCGGTAACTGAAATCCTTAGGCTCGTGTTTGAGTAGGCTGATGCGGTACATGCCTTCCTCAGACTCAAGCAAGGCTTCGAGTTGCTTGTCGACATCCGGCGTCATGGCTTTAACCAGTAAGCTCGTAATCCGCCGACGTTCGCCAGTCACAACCCGGCTCACCATGTCCTGTAGATAAGTGTAGCCTGGAGCAATTAGGCGTTGGTTTGTAAGGTATTGTAAGGTTTCGCGTAGGATGTAAATCGGCTGTGTCGACAGCATGGCGACCCGCTGCGCTTTCTGTTCCAGTGCCGCCTTGGCCTCGCCGTCGCATAGGCGATAATCGAATAACTGGAGGATGATCTGTTGCTGTTCGAGCCGGGTCGGCTTGGAAAGGGTTTTGATCTTATCTAATGCCTGGTCGGGGAAATACCGCTGGAGAATATAGTGTAGGTCGCCGAGCACGGCCTCCCGCCCGTAAACAAAAAACTGTTGCTTGGCCTTGAAATACCCGATTTGAAGGATTAAATGGACTGCCGATGAGCGGGCATAAACGGCGTCGACAGCTTTCTGTTCAATCACGCTTAAATCGAAGAAGAGACTGCGGTCGTCATCGCTGAGACGAGGCAACCCGTATAGATCATCGATTTCACTTTTCGTCAGGATAGACAGGCGGCGCGAATTGACGTTCATTCGGCACCGCTTTTCGGCGAGTGCAGAAAGTACACTTTTTGCACTCTATGTTCACCGATCCTTTTCAATTTCAATTCCTTCAATTTTGAGTGCAAAAACCTTTGCCAAAATCATAATGCATTTAACCCTACTATGTGATAACTTTTTGCACCATGCAAACCAATACGACTACGCCATTTCATCGAATCGGCTATGCCCGAGTCAGCAGTACCGGTCAAAATCTGGATTCTCAGATTGATGCGTTGCAAAAAGCCGGGTGCGGCAAAATTTTTTCGGACAAGATGACCGGCTCGCACATGGATCGACCCGGCTGGGATCAGCTTTTAGAATATGCTCGCCCAGGCGATACCTTGGTCGTCAGTGAACTAAGCCGCATGACGCGCTCGTTGATGGATTTACTGACAACGGCAAAGGTGTTGGAACAGCGGCAAATTAACTTAGTGTCATTGCGCGAAAATATCGATACTACATCCGCAACTGGCCGTTGTTTCTTGTCGATGATGGGCGCTATTCACCAAATGGAACGGGAACTTCGCGCAGAGCGGGCGGCTGCCGGCCGTTCGTCCGCTAAAGCGCGGGGCAAAACGGGTGGAAGACCTAAAACTGACCCAGAAAAATTGGAGAATGCCAGAATCTTATACGAAAATTCAGGCAAAACCGCTGCTGAAGTTTGTGAGATTGCCGGTGTGGGTAGACGGAAATTCTTCTCCCACATCGCAGAAAAACGAAATAGCTCTGGAAAAACTTAAAACATCAAATGAGCTACAGAACTTGGTTTACAGAACATGGAAATAAACACAAAGCTATAGTTGAAAAACTACAAGCTAAATGTTTAAGTAAAGAAGATATTGTCGATTATTTTGACTTCGATAATATGGTGAAATCTGAATCTGACTTTTGCGAACTTTACGCTGACAGGAAAAAATGCCACGATGTGGAGAATATAAACTGTTATCTTTGTGCATGTCCATTATTTCGATTCAATTCTGATGGCATAGAGAAAATCGACGATAAAACTGTTTTCAGTTACTGTGAAGTAAACTCAAAATTTGGGCATCATGGTGTTTTTGGAGATAAAATTCATCAAGACTGTTCACAGTGTACCGTTCCTCACAGCAAAAAATATGTTTTGAGGAATTACGACAATTGGTTTTCGGTCATGGCAAGCTGTGATGTGTCTTTATTACTAATTGACGGCTAAAGGAAATAAGTATGAATCTTCTGGAAAAGTCAGACGAGGAAATATTCAATGAGATAACCCCCATCATGGATAATATGATGGAAGGTTCCACTGAAATTAATCATGCTAAGCATACTCGTGACTTTACAGATAGGATGAAAGCGATTGTTACCCCGGAAAATCTTCAATGCATGTGCAAGGACTACCAGGCAAGGTGGGGATTATTCGGCAAACGAGAGTTTGTCGCCCTGTTTAGACGTAAGCATTCGATAGTAGTGGTCTGGAAACAATATTGCTCCAATTCGACAGATGAGCACGTTGCCGAGGCGGTGTTTGTCGAACATGGTAATCGTTTGCTGATAGATCATGCTATGGTCTATTAAATTTATAACAATACGGTTTCAGAGTGGCTTGTAAGGTTAATGGTCATCGCCGGAACTGAAGGGTATACCGAGAGCGCCGATTCTCTAATCGCACGGTACGAGAGCGTTTCGTTTGCCGAGAAATACGAGTCTGTCTTTCACTTGATGCCAGAAAAAATAAGCGATGTTTTGGACATCGGTGCGGGTACAGGAGTCGATGCTGCTTGGTTCGCGGCAGCGGGACATCGGGTACTCGCCGTTGAGTCAACGGATCGCCTTCGAGATTCTGCGGAAGCGATTCACCCATCGCCGCTGATCGAGTGGGTTGCCGATAGCCTTCCCGATCTACGAAAGCTAATTTCTCTTGGTCAAAGCTTTGACCTTGTACTCTTGACTGCGGTATGGATGCACCTAACCCAGCAAGAACGTCAGAAGGCATCGCCGCATTGCTCAAGGCTGATGGAGTTATGCTCATGTCGCTTCGGCATGGACCTGTTCCAAAAAATCAGCGAATGTTCCAAGTATCAGCCTACGAAACAACCCTGCTTGCCGAACGAGAAGGTCTGAGCAACATTCCAAACATTGAAGTTCAGTCTGCCCAGTTTATCAATCGCCAGGCTGGTGTTACTTGGTCATGGCTTGCCTTCAGAAAGTGTTAGGTCTAGCTCTCCGTCGAGGCGAACGCGGGCAGATATAAGCATTTTCTAATTTTTACCTTTTCGAGGGGATGGGCAAAAATAGCCGGTTTGCAATTCTGCTAACGTTCTTCCGCGAACGCGGCAGGTTCCCGCGCGATGAATCCGAAATCGAAACCCAAGGCGTAGCCTTACTCAGTCAGCAACTGGAAGTGCCGATTCCAATAGATGGCGAAGCCATTCCTACTGGCCGCACTGCCGAGCGGCTACGCGCTGAAATTCGAGTCCGTTTCGGTTTCCGGGAAGTCACGGTTGCCGATGGGGAAATGCTGACAGCTTGGCTGCGTGATCATGTTGCCGGTGAAGTCGGCGGCGATATAGACCCGATGGTTGCACGATTGGAAGCACGTTGCAAAGAGCTCTCGATTGAACCGCCTACACCTGATCGAATGGATCGTATTGCACGTAGTGCGCTGCATGCGCATGAAGACCTGTTCCACAATGCAGTCTATGAACGTCTTTCGCCCGAACACCGCGAGAATTTGGATGCCTTGTTACGGTCTGAAAAATTCGGTAGCGAGAATAGTGAGCAAGATGATATTACCGGCAGCGCGTCAGCCCTCTTACTGACGCTGCGTAGCAATCCTGGCCGCCCCAGCCTTGCCAGTATGCAGGATGAACTGGCGAAATTAGCGCTCATCAGGAAAATCGGATTGCCAGCCGATTTATTTGATAAGGTTTCACCGCTTGATTTGGAGCGTTGCCGCAAGCGCGTTTCGGTCGAAGTGCCCCGCGACCTGCGTAGACATCCCGATGCCGCACGCATTACTTGGTTGGCCGCATTCGTTTACTTGCGTGCCCGCAGTTTGACCGATGATCTTGTGGACTTGCTGATCGAAACTATCCACCAGATCGGCGCACGCGCTGAGCGCAAAGTCGAACGGGAATTGTTGGAGGACCTTAAGCGTGTTTCCGGCAAACAAAACCTATTGTTCGAACTGGCTGACGCCACACTGGCCCAGCCAGATGGTGTCGTGCGTGACGTAGTATTTCCCGTGGTCGGAGAACAGACGTTGCGTGATTTGGTAAAAGAGTGGAAAGCAACCGGACCAACTTACCGAATCACACTCCGAACCGTGATCCGTAATTCGTACAAGGGACACTATCGCCGCATGGTGCCTACTTTGCTGGCCGCGCTGGAATTTCGGTGTAACAATGATCTTCACCGTCCGGTGATGGACGCGCTTGAATTGGTAAAACGTTTTGCGGACACCAAAGCTCATACCTTTCCGGTGGATGAAAATGTGCCGCTCGATGGCGTTGTGCGCGGATTATGGCGTGAAGCCGTGATGGATAAGGACGCAGCCGGACGGGATCGCATTAATCGCATCACTTATGAAATTGCGGCGCTGGAAGCGTTACGCGAACGACTGCGCTGTAAGGAAATTTGGGTAGTCGGCGCAAACCGTTACCGCAACCCCGATGAAGACCTACCCACAGATTTTAATGCGAACCGTGAAAACTACTATCAGGCGTTAAATCTGCCGCTCGACGCGGAGCAGTTCATCGCCAACTTGCAGGCCGAAATGCGCGAAGCATTAAACACCTTCGACACTGGCCTGAAAAAGAATCCGTACGTCCGGCTAAGCAACAAAAATAACGGCTGGATCATCTTAACACCGTTGGACGCACAGCCCGAACCGCCAAATCTGGCAACGCTCAAAGCTGAACTGAATGCCTTGTGGCCTATGACAAGTTTGCTTGATGTGGTTAAGGAAACCGATCTGCGGCTGGGTTTTACAGATGTATTGAAAACGCCAACCTCTTATGAAACGATGGATCGCTCGGTGTTGCAACCACGCTTATTATTATGTTTGCACGGTCTTGGCACCAATGCGGGTCTACAACGCATGGCCGGACTCGATTCCGGTACAACGGCAAGAGACTTGGCTTATGTACGTCGCCGTTACATTGGCGTTGACGCTATGCGGCGCGCAATTGCCATTGTCGCCGATGGTACGTTACATGCGCGTAATCCGGCTGTATGGGGTAGCGGCACCACCGCCTGTGCATCCGATTCCAAGCATTTCGGCGCATGGGATCAAAACCTGACTACACAATGGCATGTTCGCTATGGTGGACGCGGCATCATGATTTACTGGCATGTCGAACGCAATTCACTGTGCATCCATTCGCAACTTAAATCGCCGTCCTCTTCGGAAGTGGCATCAATGATCGAAGGCGTTATCCATCATTGCACCGAGATGGAAGTTGACCGTCAATATGTCGATTCTCATGGCCAAAGCACGGTTGCGTTTGCCTTCTGCCGATTATTGGGATTCCAGTTATTACCCAGACTGAAAGCCATTCACTCACAAAAACTAAGTCGGCCAGATGTCGGCATGGCAGATGCCTATCCAAATCTGCAAGAAATTGTAACGAAACCTATTGATTGGGATTGCGTGCGGCAGCAATACGATCAAATGGTTAAATACACGACGGCTCTACGCCTTCGTACAGCGGAAACCGAAGCCATCTTAAGGCGTTTTACTCGAAAGAACGTTCAGCATCCGACTTACAAAGCATTTGCAGAACTTGGTAAGGCGATTAAGACTATATTTCTTTGCCGCTATTTGCATGACGAATCTTTACGCCGGGAAATCCATGAAGGCCTGAATGTGGTTGAACAATGGAATGGTGCAACTGATTTTGTGTTTTTTGCTCGTCGCGGTGAAATGTCGAGCAATCGCAGGGAAGACCACGAGATTAGCATGCTAGCCTTACATCTCATTCAAAACTGCATGGTTTACATCAACACGTTAATGATCCAAAAGGTGTTAGCGCAGCCACACTGGCAGGGCAAGATGACAACACGAGACTACGCCGCGTTAACTCCCCTGATTTGGGAGCATATCAACCCCTATGGGCGATTTGACCTTGATATGAACACCCGGCTTGACTTACCGTAATGGAAATGGCGGCTGGTGACACGACTGCTTGTTTTACCCCTTTTTGCCTGGCAAGGCTGCATCGGTCTCCAACCACGTCGTCAATTGCTCGATAAAGGCGCCCAGTTTTAAATGGGGTTGATGCTGACGAGTGGGATAGATCGGCTCTTCGACCGTTTTGAGGTGCTTGCGAATCGTGGGACGAGACAACTTGAACTGTTTCGCCAAGTCGCTAATGGTGATTTTTTCAACAAAATGCAGCCGCCTGATTTCGGGTAGGACATCCATTTTTATCACTCCAGGTTTCTCCGGCAAAAAGCCGGTCATTGAACTACCTGGGGTGGAAACTTTTCAACGCTCTTTTCCCCAGGACCCTGGAAAGTTTTGCACGCCGTTTTGCAGGCAAAGGTGCAAAAACGTTCCCAACTGCACATGGCCCGAATGCCGCCGGCAGGAAGGTTCTGCAACCAATCTTCGATGCGCGAATGCAGCTCAGATCGATGATCCATAGCGTTGTAGCGAATCAGGAAATTCTGTAACCACGCATTGGCCTCGGGCTCATCGCGCGGCTTCTGAAAGTGATACAAGGTTTCGTGTACCTCTTTCACTGTGCGGAATGGCCGCTCGACTTTGCCCTTGGATCGGGCAGTGGTACGACGACCATCCTTGCCTGCTGGTATGTGTGTGCGTAGCTCAATCCCAAGGTAGCGCATGACGCTTTGAAACACCTGGCTACGGGCCACCGGCCCGTTATCCGTGTAAATCATCAGTGGAATACCTTGCAAAGGAGAATCTGGCGACGCTTTTGCCGCCATGGCGTTGAATAGAAACCGTAAAGCGGTAACGACATCCTCGCCGTAGACACAGTGGTACTCTTGGTAAGCCACGCCACTTCGATCATCAACGACGGAAAACAGCATCAGAGTCGGTGCCTTCATATCCGGACGAATCCAAGAGGGTGCTTCGACTTCCTTGAGGTCCGATGGCGACAGGTCGAATTGCCAGCAATCGTTGCTGTATTCGGCCTGAAAACGCACCGCAGCGGGTGGTCGTCCAAGCGTGGTTCGATCATAACCCCATTGTTTGAGATAACGATTCACCGTGGTCTTGTTGAGTGTACCGGCGGGAGCCTGGACATGGCCGTCGGGGGTATCGATGCCGAAAGTCTCGATCAGTCGGATTGATTCGGCGGTCGAGAGATGTCGACCTTTTTTATTGGATGTCCGCACTTTTATCGCGGCGATCAATTCGCAGTAACGTTCTAACTGCTCTGCCGGTAGCACACGCGGCGCTCCTCGATCAGAGCGGCGCAGGGCCTTTGGATGGCATCGCTCAGCCAGCGCCCGATACAAGGTCGGCTCGGAAACACCAAACACCTGGGCGGTTTCTGCTATGACTTGGCGACGTTCGTGACAGCGAGCCGGTAGTAATGCCAACCGCCGGGCCAGATCGATCAAAATTTCAGAGGGAATGATCTTTCTGGACACTGGACAAGTCCCGGTTCTACCGAACCGCCCTCGATGCGCCTATGGGTACACCACGATGGCGTAGATAGGCGTACAAAGTACTTTTGGAAATTCGCAGGTGTTTGGCAATTTGCTGTGCGCTGAGCTTGCCTTCACGGTACAGTGTTTCGGCGGCGCAAGCGGTGGATTGAGCTTGCTGCGGCAATCCCTTCGGTCGTCCCCCGGTGCGCCCACGGGCACGGGCAGCGGAAAGACCGGCTTGAGTGCGTTCGCGAATCACATCCCGTTCAAATTCAGCCAAGGAAGCAAAGAGATTAAACACCAGGCGTCCTTGCGGCGTTGTGGTGTCAATTGGATCATTGAGGCTTTTGATACCGACATCCTGCTGTAACAGTAGATTGACAGTTTCAACCAGATGCTTGAGCGAACGCCCCAGTCGATCCAGCTTCCAAACCACCACGATGTCGCCCGGTCGTACCTCTTCGAGTAGCTTGGCCAAGATTGGCCGCTCGGTCGCCGCTCCACTAATGACTTCCGTGTAAACTTTTTCGCAGCCCGCTTCCTTCAAAGCATCGACCTGAAGTGCTACGGTTTGATCACGGGTACTGACGCGGGCGTAACCAATATTCATGGAAATTTTTCGGAGCATGACAATCGTCCATTATACTCATCACAGAAAAGTAAATCGAACGCTGATTTTTAGAACCAGTATTCTGCACTGAAATTAGGCTGATTTTGATGAAAAACCACCTTGCTGCCAGTGTTCGACAAAACGATCGTTTTATCGAACCAAAGGGCGCTTGTTTATGTGTATCTATTTTGATACGATACATAAATGAATCCAATCCTTTCTGTTAGATTTTTTGCAACTGAAGCCGGTAGCGAACCTGTTAGAGAATGGTTGAAAGCTTTATCTGCTCAGGATAGAAAAACGATTGGCGAAGATATTAAAACGGTGCAGTTCGGCTGGCCTCTCGGCATGCCTTTAGTCGATCACCTTGAAGGCGACATTTGGGAAGTCAGAATCAAGCTTGATAATCGGATAGCGCGAGTTCTGTTTGTCATTGTCAACAAGACAATGATTTTGCTGCATGGCTTTATTAAGAAAAATCAAAAAACACCAAAGCCAGAGCTTGATTTGGCGAAACAACGATTGAAAGTATTACGGGGGAAGAAATGAACAGTCAACACGAAGAGAATCCTCATATCGGCAGCAGCTTTGATGACTTTCTCAGCGAAGAAGCGATTCTCGAAGACGTAACCGCCGTTGCAACCAAACGCGTCATTGCCTGGCAAATTTCTGAAGGTATGTCTTCGCTCAAACTGAGCAAAACGGCAATGGCCAAAAAAATGCACACTAGTAGAGCATCGCTTAATCGGTTGTTAGATGAAGAAGACACCAGCTTAACCCTTACAACCTTAGTGAGCGCCGCCGCCGCTCTTGGGAAAAAGGTAAAAATTGAGCTGGAACCAGTTTGAGTTGAGGGTTTACCGATAAGATGGGCCGCGTCACCTTAGCCCACCTTGCATAGGTTAATTTGCTTCGATTTTGTACTGTTTACATCTGACGATGCATCGCCGCCATACTCAAATTAGCCTCTGCGGCTTTTTCATAGGCGTTAATCAGCACTCGGCAGTGGCTTAATAAGGTATCGGTCTGTTTACCGTAAAGATAGCTTTTTGACTGGTATTGGCTGAGCAGTTTTTTGTGCTCTTCCACTTTTAGCTGTAGTTCTTTCGCGGCTTCTTCGTAATGTTTAGCCAATGCCTCGTGATCAGCTTTGGTCGTTGCGCTTTGAACGGCTTGAGTCATATCCATCGGATGAGGGTTCATCTCACTACATGCCACTAAGATGCCAGCACTTAACAATAGGGTAAGCAATAGTTTTGTTTTCATAGATTTTTCTCCAGATTTAGTTGTTATTAATCGTTAATTTCGTCCTGTTTTTATAGCTCATGGAGTGATGGAAAATTAGAAATAACATCAATCCATTCTATAAATCTTTACTTTTCAAGCACAAATGGTGCCATTATTTAAATCAATAGGTTAAGTTTGTTTTTACGTACTTATGCGTCTTGTTGCACAAAAACGGTGCCTATACGAACATTGGCGCACCGTGTTGGGTCGCATCTCTAAGCCGAAGTGCGTGCAACTTCATATCTTGCCTTTCGAGCCTTAAAAGCTGTGTTCAAGAAGTGTTCGCCAACGAGGCCTTGTAGCATTGCCTCCAGTTGAGATTCGCCTAAATCATTCACCTCTTGATGAAGACGCAGAGCAATCTTGGCAAAAATCGTTACCAGTTGAGGGTCAAAGTGGCTGCCGCCCTCTTTTATGAGCTTGGCAATAGCATCGACCGCAGACCATGCATCTTTGTAGGGACGTTGCGAGGTCAGCGCATCAAACACGTCACTGATCGCGAATATTCGCGCGTTCAGTGGAATGGCTTCCGCTTTAAGGCCTTGAAGATACCCGCTACCGTCATATTTCTCATGGTGAAATTCCACGACATCCCGCGCACCGGTTAACCAGTGCGATTTGTTTAGAATTTCCACGCCTAATGCCACATGCGTTTTCATGACCTCGAATTCATCCACTGTCAGTTTTTCCGGTTTCAACAAAATCGGATCGCGGATGCCGATCTTGCCAACATCATGCAAAAATGCCCCCGCGATCAGATCGCGCATATTTTCTTCAGGCAATCCGATTGCTTCACCAAGACGAAGCGCGTAGTACGTCACCCGATAGTTATGATGGTTGGTTTCCGAATCGCGCTCTGCGATGGCACAGCCCAGTACATTCATCAGTTCAAGATTGCCTTGCAATAGTTCACCGGAAAGCCTGATGATTCCTCGATTCAGCGTCAAGATTATTGGATACATCAAGAGGCTGGTAAAGAAAATGCCTAGAGTCACGAATGCCAGCATACGGATTAGGTTTTGCTTCAATGTGGCAAACGTTTCCGGATCAACCTGATAAACGCCCTCGAAATAACCCATCGGCGAATCCTGTTCGCCACGTAGCGGCACCAGAGTCACTAGCCACAACTGTCCATGAATGAAATGAAGGTCATGGGTAAACTCGTCAAACTTTGGAAATTGATGCCGATATTGATCGATGAATTGCTCAACCAATTCTTGTCCTTGGCGAACAGCTTCGAGTTTCAATTGTTTGTTGCGGTCGTACAATTCGACAATCAGAAAATGCTGGCTAACCAGCTGTTCAGCCAGCTGCTTCAGGTGTTCGGCCGATTGGGCATCGAGTTGTTCCAGGTTATGGGCAGATGCCCCGCTGAATAGCGCTGATTCCTTCAGCGCAAGGGCATGAACTAACTGCTCGGCCCTCTTGATCTCCAGCCATGAAATGGAGCCGCCTACCGTTACACTCAGGAACAACCAGCCTAAAAACAATCGGGTCAGAATTTTTCGATGGATGAAGCGATTGGTGGAAATCGCGTATGGCGATTTAACCCTTTTATGCTGATGGCGACGTGGTTGCTCAGTTTTCATCGTTCTAAGCAAATTTTGTTGCTCGGTTAAGCAGGATTTTTCTGAGCTCTAAAATTGCCAGAGGGATAAATCCAACCCCGATCCAGACCACGCACTGATGTAACGACACCGATTTGATCTGAAACAGGGTTTGCAGCATCGAAACATGGTGTATCGCCAACTGTAAGCTGAAACTCACTGCCACAATCAGAAACAAACGCAGATTGGAAAACAAGCCTATTTGCCAGATGGTACGCTGATCGCTCCGTGCGCCGAAGGCACGCAGTAGACCGGTGATCACCAGAGCCGTAAAGGCGGCATCGCGGGCCTGGTCAATGCTGTTACCGACCACATGCAGTTCATAGGCAAACACGCCGAGCGTGACGCTAGCGGCTAACAAACCGGTGAATAACGTGAGGTAAAACAAATGCCGGTTGAGTAACTGAGACTGGGCATGTCGAGGGGGACGGTTCAATACCCCTGGATCAATTGGGTCGGTGGAAAGCGCCAACGCTGCAAAACCGTCAGTGACCAAATTGATCCACAGCAGGTGTAACGGTAAAAGCGGCAATGGCCAGCCCAATAGCACCGCGCCCAACATCACCAACAACTCGCCGGTGCTACTGCCCAACAGGTAGGCCAATGTTTTGGCAATGTTGTCATAAATGCCGCGTCCTTCTTCGACAGCGGCGACAATTGAAGCAAAATTGTCATCAGCGACAATCATGTCGGCGGCTTCTTTGGTAACCTCAGTACCGGTAATGCCCATGGCGATACCGATGGATGCCTCTTTTGCCGCTGGATCGTCGAGGATTGTTTGTATTGAATCGTTCATCGGTATTGAATTCCAGTTTCGCGGGCGCGAAAAAAACCGCTAAAACACGGCGTTCCTAGCTATTTTCCCCCCCGTTTGCTGTCGTGCCTGTTGCGGTGATTGCCGCGCGGCTAAGCGCGTGCCCAGGTTGCGGGTTATCGATTGGTAGCGGCTTGGTTGATGCCCGGCCCGTCCGTCGGCTACGCCACGCGCGAATTGGTACGCGGTGCCGCCTGTACTTCTCGCTGTGCCCGACATAACGCGACTTAGAGCATTGAATGTGCTCAGCGCTACCCCGCTTCCGAGTGCCGCCGCTATGCTTGGAACCTGCTTCATGATGATGAGAATAAACATGCACGCTACGCAAAATTGAATACCCTCGGCGATTTGAATACCCGCCCCTTTTGCGGCCGCATCTGTCGCGTATGCATCGAGCATATTCAACAATAATTTCGCCGCTACTGCGGCAATAACAATTATGAGTGCGTAATTGGATAATTGCGCAAGCCAGGCCTCGAAAAATCGTTTAGTGGTTTCAAACATCAACCCTAGGATGAATAATGGGCCGACGGCTAACAACAATCCCACAGCAACCAGCGATAAACAATATAAATAGGCCATCCAGATACAGATCGCGCCTGCGCATAAATACACCAAAAATCCAGCAAGGTAATATCCCACGTCGCCACTCATAAAACCGCCCTGGTCAATAAGGGCTTCGGCGACCGAAGCCCCTTTAACCCATATACCATCAACCGTGTTTAATGCAGCGTTTCCGCCCAATATCGCATTGGATAATGCGTCCGGTGTTGTCACAAAAAAATCAATGAAAACCGCGTTGTATTCCCATAAATCGATTGCCACGGCGAAAATCACTGCCAACTGGATGATCCGCTTGGCCCCGTCCATGATCGGTTCTTCGATTGCCCCACGTAAGTGTAAATACCCCCATAGCATCACATACATGGTCGCAAACGTGACAGCCGCCGGAGCGATGCTTGCCGAGAGATTGGCCGTCACGGTCGCCACGGTGTTTAGGACACCCGCTTGCAAATTGTTCCAAATTGTTAAAAAAAATCCCATGGCGATGCCTCGATCCGATGTTAGTTTCCGCCGATTGTGTAATTCGGCTGTGTTAAATCACGAATGTGCCCGGTTGATTTCCGAGGATGTTTTGTTTCCTCGATTTGTGTTTTAACAACAATGGTGATCGGTTTATCCGCGTCCTGTGTTGCTACTTGAAGCACTGTTTGGCCGTTGTCCGCCTGTGGTGTCACGGCCACCGGCGCATTTTCCAGGTTGTTGTTCGCCTGGTCATTCATGGTTAGGTAGTACGTGCCGCCGGCCGTCGTGGCGGCCGTTAACACGATGGTGGTTAAAATTGCGATGTTCTTAGTCATTTTCGTCTCCGGTTATGGATTGCCGCCAATTGCGTAATTCGGTTGTACAAGTTGGCTCGTGTGGCCAACTTGCTGCACTGCCAACTCCCGCATTTGTTGCTGATTGATGCGCTCCTGATTTTGCAGGTAGGCGTACATCTGATCCATTTTGCTCTGATCGTTTTGCAGCATCACCTGTTCGCCAGCGATCCGGGCTTGAAGCTCGGCAATGGCCTTTGGATCGTTGGTGTTATTGATGCTATCCATCATTTGTTGAATATACGCGTACCGCTGGCCGGCCGCGTTCATGCTTTGCTGTGCGGTGGCCTGTATTGCGGCGGCGTTTTTCCGGCGCTGAGTGAATAGGTTAAGCTGTTGGCCGGTCATGTTGAGGCTATTGAGGGCATTGCCGTTCAGAATCGCGTTTTGATTGGTGAAATTCTGAACCATGCCGCTCATCTGGTTATAGGTCTGGCTCGCGCCGTCGATGGTGTCAAGTAGATCGCCCGTGCTTTCCGGCAGGTAGTTACGCGAGGCGTTGGTTAGGGTTTGCAAGGCTCCCAGCCCCCGGCTACCCGTAACCGCGTTATATGTGGATGTGACCATTTGATAGGTTTGCTGCAACTCTCGTAGCTGCTCAACCATGGTATTAAACTGTTGGATTTCGTCTTCGTGATTAGCGGCCCAACCGGCGATGGTTTCAGCCATGTGTGCCGGGTCGTTCACAATGTCAACTGCATTAGCGCTAGTCGATAACATCATTATTAGGGCTATCGCTAGTGGCTTTTTCTGAATTAGCTTCATGTGGTTACTCCAGTGGTTAGGAACGGCGTTGTTCATCAAGGTGTTGTTTGTAAAGCGGTAACCAGGTATCCGGGTTGTCGCCCACGTCCTCTATCAGTTTTCGGACGTATTCGACGTTGTGTGAACGGCCCGAGATTACATCCAGTTCGTAACTGAACCCTTTTAAATTGAGTTCGCATACGACGCTGGCGTGCCCTTGTTTAATCAGGAATTGCCGGCTGCCCGGTTCGATTTCCTGTTTGATTAACAGAAATTCGCGCTCGCTCAGACCGAAACCGTCGATGTAGTCCTCTTCCCGTGCCTTTTCGTTGGGCATGAAGATTTGAGTCGGTGTTTGCTCGACCAGGGTTCGAGCAATCGGGCTTTCCAGTACCGAGCTGGGGCTTTGCGTGACGAAAATAAAACCGGCGTTCTTTTTACGTGCCCGTTCCAGGCCGTCTTTGGCAAACTCTTGGAAGGCCGGATCGGTGATCGAGCGCGAAAATTCGTCCATCCAACACAGTAGACGCCGACCGTCCATCAGTGTTTGAACGAGGTGGAATAGATACATGGTGATCGGCCCGCAGGTCACCGGGTTTTTCAGGAAGTCAGTGGAATCGAAGCCAATGGTCGCGGCCTCGTTCATGAGTCCGCTAATCGTGTCGGTCTCATTGTCGAACACCCAGGCATATTCGCCAGCCGTGCTTTCCGCCCATTTACTGAGGCGGGCATAAAGGCCTTCCGGGTCGCGCACGTCCAGGAATTCCACCAGGCGCGATAAGCGGCGGTATTGGCGGTCGAGTAGTAACGTACCGTCCAGCGCCGAATTGAGATTTTTTAATTCGCGCTCGGTTAACGGTTTGTCGGCGCGATACGCCAGGCGTTGCACAAATTGCCGCATGAATTCGACATTGTTTGGGGTCGGTTCGAGCTGTAGCGGATTAAACCCGGTATTTTGTTTGTTGCGGATCGGCAGGTAACGGCCTCCTAATGCCCTGATCAAGATTTCCAGGCCGTAGTCGTTATCAAAGATAACTTGCGTGACGTTTTGTTTGCGCAACATCGATACCATGAAGCCGAACACGACGGTTTTACCGGAACCCGTCGGGCCGCATAGGTAGGTGTGGGCCACGTCTTTTTTTGAGCCGCCGGTTGGGTCTTTGGGATCGCTGGCGTGCAACGAAAAATAGTAGTTGCTTCTGGCGTTGGTGATCAGCACAGCCATGGCGTCGCCCCAATGGTTACCCGTTGCCCGGCCTACCGGGAAATTATGGTACGGGGCCGTCGCCGAGAAGTTCCGGCTGGTGATCGGCGATAGACGCGGCCGATAGGCGAAATTGCCAGGCAGTTGCGCCCAAAACGCCGCTTCCATAGCGAGGTCTTCCCGCGCAACGGTCATGCCGGTATCGCCTAGTACAGTTCGCGCCCATGCGATGTTGTTATTGAGTTCGCGCAAGCGCGGGGTGTTTTCCGCTTCTTTCACGCCTTCAAACGGTTCTGCGTGAACCAGCAACGAGAAATGATGATCGCCCATGGCGATTTCGTTCCCGGATATTTGATCGATAGCAATATCCAAGTCCTCAGTCTGCGACCTGGCTAAATCACCGATGTTTTCCATTCTGGCCCGTTGATTGACCAAGAGCGTTTGCGCGCTCGCTTTCTCCATGAAGGTGAAACTCTGCGTCAAGACAAAACTAAACGGCGCTTTCAACAACGGATTAAACATGCCGACGACCGTCGGCGTCGGGTACTCTTTGATGCCAAGGATGGCGCCGATGCGGGTATTTGTGGCGGTGCGGTATTCCATGGCTTCGGTGCCGAACGATAAGCGCGAAGTGGCCAGCACTTCGTTCAATGGGGATCGCGGCAACGCGATTCGTTGCCATTCGCCGTTGATGAGCAAGCCGAAATATTCCAGGATGGTCGAGTAATAATGATCGCCCCGTTTATAGATGCTGAGCGGTTCGGGATCGTAGCGGCCGAGGGCGGCCATGACGTGCTGTTGCAGTTTCGCCATTTCGTCCAGCGCTTCCGCTTGCTCTTGTTTGGCCGCCTCTTTGTTGACGCGGTTTAGAAAACTCATGGCCGTTTTGCCGACCGTGCCGGGTTGCGGCCGGTACACAACCGCCACGTATAGGTCGTTGACCATCAACGTTTCTTGTCCAATGCGGCGACGGTATTTCTCGTTCAGGTCGTGGGCAAAGCCCGGCTCGAACTCGCCGTGCGGGTAGGTGTCTTCCCGGTGGCGAATCACTGTTTGCCAGATCGAGATATTCGGCCGGGCAATATTGCGGTAAAACACGTTTAAACGTTCA
>Ga0207951_100065_pt1 | contig 86371 bp, 75 predicted proteins | sample Subbio12Aug_8Bad_FD_184830 | JGI IMG/M metagenome (GOLD analysis project Ga0207951, IMG submission 184830) | Serpentinite rock and fluid subsurface biosphere microbial communities from McLaughlin Reserve, California, USA - CR12Aug_8Bad (SPAdes) | ecosystem: Environmental > Terrestrial > Deep... | reverse complement strand
GGGCAGTCTTTTGATAATGAAGTCGGTCATGTCAGGCTCACCTTCAGGGTGAGCAACATTTTACACCCAAGCCATTGATTTATATGGATAAAACAGTGTTTTTTGACTGTCGGATCACGGATTCAGGAGTTCTACATCGGTGGTACTTTTGGGGTATTATAGCCACTATCCTGCCTCTCGCCTCCTTGGTCCTTATGGTAGTAAAGCCAGGGTTTTGATGAGCCAGCGACAGGAAAGTCCAGGCCGGTAGGCGCAGACCGCTCGCCGCTCATGAGAAACAAAACGGATTGAGGGTCGATTTCCTGCGGGTGTCGTTGGCATGACTGCGAAGCCGAGTGTGGCGGCACGGCGCTCGAGGGCTGCGATGCTGCGCTGTCGCTGCAGCTCGAGATCGTGCAGGTCGACGCCGAGCACATGGCGCGCACGACGGCGGCACGCGCACGCCAGTACAACCGCCTGCTCGGCGAGCAGCTCGGCGAGATCCAGGCCGAGATCGACGGGCGGCGCCTCGCGCTGTGCCGGGACTTCGGCCTGCCGCTGTACCCGCCGCCGCGCCACGAGCGGCTCGGCGCGGTGCTCGAAGGCCTGGTCCGCGAATGCCGCGCCGCCCTCGCCGCGGCACACGCCGACCTGGCGCAGCTCGACGAGCCGGTCGCCGCCAAGGCCCTGCTGCGCCGGCGCTGGCGCAAGGCCCGTGACGACATGCCGTTCTGAACGCCCCCAAGGTCGAGCCGCTCGCTGTACCCGGTGGCGCCGGCGGGTCGCGCTGGCGCGGCGGCGCCGAGGCACACTGCCCGGTGATCGGCGCGGGGCGCGCCACCGAGCGGTCGATTACGCCAAGGCGCGTCCGATTTCTGCGAAGCTGGTCGCAATCGGCGTGATGTCGATCGCTTGGCCCAGTTGGCGTTCGATCTGCGAGCGCGAGATTACGCCGCGGATGCGGCGCGGCGTGCTCGCCGTGGCCTGCTCGACCACCAGCAGGTGGTTGCGCCCCCAGCGCTTGAGGGTGGCAACGACATCGCCAACGCTCGCCTTGCACAGGCTCTCGTAGGGCACGGCCTGCAGGTCGGCAAAGGGGGTCATGACATCGGCCACGCTCAGGTCGTCCCAGCGCGACTGGCGGTCGTGCGCTGCCCGCACTTGGCGGTCGCCGTGCAGGTCGGTGGTGGTCACCAGACCTTCGACCGACGGCATGTCGGTGACGACGAACAGCATGCGCACGCCCTGATAGATCATCATCTGCTCGGCTTGGCGCAGCAGCGTGCCGGGCAATGTCGTGGCGGCTTTCACGCGTGCCAAGTCGGTCGTCACGGCCAGCGCTGGCGAATCGAGCGTGACCACCTCCAGGCTCCACGGTTCGGTCTGGGCGAGCGTCGTGCCGGGTTCGAGTCGGACGGTGGGCAGCACGGCATTGCGGTTCATGGCAAATCTCCCGGAAGATGACGCAGTCATGCTGCGCCGGTCACGCGCGGGTTGCCAATCCCCTGCACACACCCCAGGCGCCGCCGTTGTCGGGATCGCTTGCAAAGCTCGTCGTCGGTGCGGGCAAGCGGCCTCCAGCCGCTGGGCGCGCCCAACCTGGCGGGTCCCGGCGCGGGCGCTGCCTCGCCCGCGGCCAGCGCGGCCGCTGCGCGCACGACCTCGCCGATGACGAGGATGGCCGGCGCGCCGATGCCCAGCCGCGCCAGGTCGGCCGGCAGTTGCGCCAGCGTCGTCAGGTGCTCGCGCTGGCGCGGCGTATGTGCCTGCTCGATCGCTGCCGCCGGCGTCGCCGGCGCCAGTCCCGCGGCGAGCAGCCGCGCGACGATTGCCGCGCAGCGCTCCACCCCCATGTAGATCACCAGCGTCAGGCCGCTGCGCGCCAGGGCGGCCCAGTCGGGCTCGGCGCCGCCGACCTGCACCTGGCCGGTGACGAAGGCCACGCCGGGGGCGTGGCGGCGGTCGGTCACCGGCACGCCGATCGCCGCCGGGGCCGCGATGCCGGCGGTGATGCCGGGAACGATCTCGACCGCGATGCCGGCCGCGCGCAGCGCGTCGCACTCCTCGCCGCCGCGGCCAAAGACGCAGGGGTCGCCGCCCTTGAGCCGCACCACCGTGCGGCCGGCGCGCGCTTCGCGCACCAGCAGCCGCTCGATGAAGGCCTGCGAGGTCGAGCGGCCGCCGCCGCGTTTGCCCACGTCGACGATGCGCGCGTCGGGCCGGGCGTGGGCCAGCGCACCGCGGTCGACCAGCGCGTCGACCAGGATCACGTCGGCCGCGGCGATCGCGCGCACCGCCTTGAGCGTGAGCAGCTCGGGGTCGCCCGGGCCGGCGCCGACGAGCAAGGCGCGACCGCTCACCCGGCCTCCTCGGTGCAGCGCGCAGCCAGCGCGGCGAGCCATTGCGCCTGGCGCTCGATCGCCACCGGCACTGCGCCGCCGGCGCCTGCCGCTGCGGCGGTGTAGCGCGCAGTCGCGGCCACGTCGAGCGGCGCCGGCAGCGCAGCCGTGCCCGCGGCGGCGCTGCCGGCGATCGCCGACAGCGCGACGGCCCGGCCGCCGAGCCAGGCCTGCGGCGGATGCGCCTGGGCCTCCCGGGCCACCGGGTCGCCCTCGGTGCCGCGCACGAGCAAGGCGCTGAGCCCGAGCCGCACGACCGCGTGCGCGTAGGCCTCGCGGTAGGCCGCGTGCGTGTACTGCGCGACGAGCACCGCGCGGCCCTGCACCGGCGCGACCAGCCTGGCCGCCGCATGCGCGCTGTTGCGAAAGCCCAGCGTCGCGCGCAGCGCGAGCAGGCGCGCCAGCGGTGGCGCCCAGCGCTCGACCGGCCACCAGGCCAGCCGCCGCGCGGCGAGCTGCGCCGCGGCCTGTTCGCCGTCGGGCGCGGGCGCGTGGCCGAGCGCGGCGAGCACGGCCGCGCTGCCGGCGGCGGGCCCGGCCTCGTACGTCAGGACCAGCACCGGCACCTCGAGCGCGGCCAGGCGCAGCGCCAGCAGCGGCGCCAGCAGCGGCTGGCGCCGGGCGCCGCCCAGGGCGTGCAGCACGACGACCGCGCGCCCGGCGGGCGCGCGCACCTGCGCACCGCCGGCCGCCGTCGCCCGCGCGAACGCGGCGAGCACGGCCGGCCCCTCGCCGTGCACGCGCAAGGCCATCAGCAGCGCGGCTTCCTGCGCCGCCGTGTAGCGCTGCGCGAGCAAGGCCTGCCACAGCGCATGCGCGTCGTCGGCATCGAGCGGCTCGCCGGCACGGGCGTTGCGGCCGAGGCGGCGCACCGCCCGCGCATAGAGCGCCTGCGGGTCGTCGCTGCTGCGGTCGGCGTCGGGCCGCATCAGGGCGCCATCAGCGCAGCCAGCGGGCGCCGCGAGACGTCGGCCTGGCTTTCGATCAGCCGGCGGTACGCCGGCCACGCCGCCAGCTCGGCGCGGCTGCGCCCTTCGAGCAGCGCCGCGCGGATGCGGCCGCCGTCGAGCTGCACGCAGCGCAGGCGGCCGGCGCGCGGGTCGGCCAGCGCCGGCGCGTGCGGGGCGATCGCCAGCCGTGCGCGCAGCGCATCGACGCGCGCATCGGGCCGCTCGTCGTGCGCCGCGAAGACGAGCACGCCGCAGCCCTCGGCCGGCGCCTGGGCGCCGCGGCCGAAGGTCGAGACGCTGGCATGGCGCAGCGGCGCGAGCAGCGCGCGCAGCCATTCGCAGTCGTCGGGCGCACGCTGCGCCGGCAGCCAGCCCAGCGCGGCGAGGTGCCAGGGCAGCGCGCAGCGCTCGATGCGCGCCGCGGCGTGCTTGAGTTCGGGCTGGCGCGACAGCGGGTCGAGCGCGCGCGAGGTCAGCGCGTTGACGCCGGCGCTGCCGGGCAGCCAGCGCGCGCCGAAATGCATCGGGATCGCGGCGGTGCGTTCGGCGACCGACTCGGTCAGACGCACCGGCAGCAGCAGCGCGCCGCGCGCCGTCTCGACGCGCACCAGTTCGCCGTCGCCGGCGCCTATCGAAGCCGCGGTCGCGGCCGAGAGCTCGACTGCGGGCGGATCGACGGCCAGCGCCGTGACCAGTCCGCTGCGCGAGGCGCCGTGCCACTGGTCGCGCAGCCGGGTCGTCGTCAGCGCGACCGGCCAGTCCCCGCCGGTCGCTTCGGCGGTCGTCGCGAGTTCGATCGGCACGAAGCGCGCGCGGCCGTCGGCAGTCGCGAAGCGCCGGTCGAGGTAGAGCCGCTGGCTGCCGCGACCGTCGCGCAGCGGCCACTGCACGGGTGCGGCGGCCAGGTCTATGCCGCTCAGGTCGAGGTCGCGGCCGGCGGTGAGCTGCTGGTATTCGTCGAATACCGCAGCCGCGTCGGGCCAGCCGAACAGCGCCGCGCGCGCGGGTGCGATGCGCGCGGCGAGCCGGCGCGCGAAGTCGCGTGCGATCCGCCAGTCGGCGCGCGCCTGCCCCGGCGGCGGCACCGCGGCCTCGCTGCGCGCGACGCGCCGCTCGGAGTTGGTCATCGTGCCGCTGCGCTCGCCCCAGGTCGCGGCAGGCAGCAGCAGGTCGGCGTAGGCTGCGGTCTCGGTATGCGCGTACGCGTCCTGCAGCACGACGAAGGGCACGCGCGCGAGCGCGCGCCGCACCAGCGCCTGGTCGGGCATCGATTGCGCCGGGTTCGTGCAGGCGATCCACAGGCTGTCGATCTCGCCCTCGGCGGCCGCCTCGAACAGCTCGACCGCGGTCTTGCCCGGCGTCGCCGGCAGCGCGTCGATGCCCCACAGCCGGGCCAGCTCGGCGCGGTCCTCGGCATCGGCGGGGTCGCGGTGCCCGGGCAGCAGGGTGGCCATCGTGCCGGTCTCGCGCCCGCCCATCGCATTGGGCTGGCCGGTCAGCGAGAACGGGCCGGCACCGGCGCGCGCGATCTGGCCGGTGGCCAGATGCAGATGGATCAGCGCCGCGCCGTTGTCGGCGCCGTGGGTCGACTGGTTCAGCCCCTGGCACCACAGCGACAGCGTGGCCGGCGAGCGCGCGAACAGCCAGGCCGCGCGCTCGATGTCGGCCACGCGCAGCCCGGTGACGCGCGCAGCCTCGGCCAGCGCCAGCCGCTGCGCGCTGGCGGCTGCCGGGGCGAAGCCGGCGGTGTGCCGCTCGACGAACGGCGCGTCGACCAGGCCGTCGCGCACGATCACCGCGAGCATCGCCGTCAACAGGTACAGGTCGCTGCCCGGTGCGAGCGCCAGGTGCAGGTCGGCGGCGGCCGCGGTCTCGCTGCGGCGCGGGTCGACGACGACGAGCTGCGTGCCGCGCCGGCGCCGGGCTTCGAGCAGGCGGCCGTACAGCACCGGGTGGGCGACGGCCGGGTTGGCGCCGGCGACGAATACGCAGTCGGCGAGCTCCAGGTCCTCGTAGCAGCACGGCGGCGCGTCGGCGCCGAGCGTGCGCTTGTAGGCGACCACCGCCGAGCTCATGCACAGCCGCGAGTTCGAGTCGATGTGGTTGGTGCCGACCAGCGCGCGGGCGAGCTTGTTGAACGCGTAGTAGTCCTCGGTCAGCAGTTGCCCGGAGACATAGAAGCCGACGCGGTCGGGGCCGCCGGCGCCGATCGCGGCGGCGTAGCGCTCGGCCGCAAACTCGAGCGCCGCGTCCCAGCCGACCCGCGTGCGCGGCGCGTCGCGCGTCGCGCGCAGTTGCGGGTCGAGCAGCCGCGACTGCGCGACGACGGCCGGCGTGGCCGTCAGGTGCAGCGTCTGCCCCTTCGGGCAGAGCTTGCCGAAGTTGGCCGGATGCTCGGGGTCGCCGCGCACGCCGACGATCGCATCGCCACGCGCCTGCACGATCACGCCGCAGCCGGTCCCGCAGTACGGGCAGGTGCTGCGCGTCTCGCGCAAGGCGCCAGCCGGCATCGGCGCGCGCATGCGGCTGCTCACGCGCCGTGCGCGCAGGCCGGCGCCGGTTGCGGCGCTGCCGCCAGGTCGGCGCGGCGCAGCCAGATGCGCCCGGCGTCGACGCGCAGGCCGAAGCTGCGCACGCGGCCTTCGTCGGGCGCGATCACTGCTCCGGTGGCCAGCTCGACGCACTGGCCATGCAGCGGGCAGGCCACGCGGTCGCCGGCGACCAGGCCTTCCGACAGCGGCCCGCCCTTGTGCGGGCAGCGGTCCTCGAGCGCGTAGACCCGCTCGCTGTCGGGGCGGATCAGCGCGATCACCGTGCCCCCGGCATGCAGCCTGCGCGCGCCGCCGGCGGGCACCTCGTCGAGCGCGCAGACTTCGATCCAGTCGGTCATTCAGGCCTCCACGACGAGCGGGATGAACTGGCGCGCGTCGACCGCGGCCTTCCCGGGCTCGTGCCACGGGTCGGCCTCGAGCGAGAGCGCGTACGCCAGCCGCTGCGCCAGCGCGCGCCGGCCGGCGGCGTCGTCGACGACGCGCTGCTTCACGTGGTCGAGGCCGACACGCGCGACGTAGTGCACGGTGCGCTCGAGGTAGTGGCCCTCCTCGCGGTAGAGCTGCAGGAAGGCGCTGGCGTACTCGATCACTTCCTCGTGCGTGCGGACCTTGACGAGGAACTGCGCGACCTCGGTCTTGATGCCGCCGTTGCCGGCGACGTGGAGCTCCCAGCCGGAATCCACACCGATCACGCCGACGTCCTTGATGCCGCTTTCGGCGCAGTTGCGCGGGCAGCCGCTGACGGCCAGCTTGACCTTGTGCGGCGCCCACATCTTCCACAGCGCGCGCTCGAGTTCGATGCCCATGCGCGTCGAGTCCTGCGTGCCGAAGCGGCACCACTCGGAGCCGACGCAGGTCTTGACCGTGCGCAGCGCCTTGCCGTAGGCGTGGCCGCTGGGCATGTCCAGATCGCGCCAGACGCCGGGCAGGTCTTCCTTTCTCACGCCGAGCAGGTCGATGCGCTGGCCGCCGGTGACCTTGACCTCGGGGATGCGGTACTTGTCGACGACGTCGGCGATGCGGCGCAGCTCGGCGGCCGAGGTCACGCCGCCCCAGATGCGCGGCACCACGCTGAACGTGCCGTCCTTCTGGATGTTGGCGTGCGCGCGCTCGTTGACGAAGCGGCTCAGCGGCTCGTCCCGCGCCTCGCCGGGCCAGGTGCTGATCAGGTAGTAGTTGATCGCCGGGCGGCAGCTCGCGCAGCCGGCCGGCGTGCGCCAGGCGAGCCGCGCGCGCACGTCGGCCGCGGTGAGCAGCTTGTGCTCGCGGATCGCCTGCCGCACCTCGGCATGCGTGCGCTCGGTGCAGGCGCACAGCGGCCTGGCCTGCGGCGTCGGCGCATAGTTGCCGCCGGCGGTCGCGATCAGGATCTGCTCGACCAGCCCGGTGCACGAGCCGCACGAGCCCGACGCCTTGGTGTGCTTGCGCACGTCGTCGAGCGTCAGCAGCTTGCGCTCGCGGATCGTGCGCACGATCGCGCCCTTGCAGACGCCGTTGCAGCCGCACACTTCGGCCGCGTCGTCGAGCGTCGCGGCGCGGTTGGCGCCCGCGTGCCCGCTGTCGCCGATCGAGTTCTCGCCGAAGATCAGCGTCTCGCGCAGCGCGCCGACCGGCGTCTTGTCCTTGACGAGCTTGCCGTACCAGCTCGCGTGTTCGGTGTCGCCGACCAGGCAGGCACCGGCCAGCCGGTCGCCGTCGAGCACGAGCTTCTTGTAGACACCGCGCGTCGGGTCGGCGAGCGTGATCTCGTCGGCCTCGCTGCCGCCCTGAAACGCGCCGATCGAGTAGACGTCGACGCCGGTGACCTTGAGCCTGGTCGTGACGACCGCGCCCTGGAAGCGGCCGATCCCGCTCTCGGCCAGGTGCGTCGCGCAGACCCGGGCCTGCTCGAACAGCGGCGCGACCAGGCCGTAGGCCGTGCCGCGGTGGTTGACGCATTCGCCGACCGCGTAGATGCGCGGGTCGGTGACGGTCTGCAGCGTGTCGGTGACGACGATGCCGCGCTGGCAGTGCAGACCGGCGCGTTCGGCGAGCGCGGTGTGCGGGCGGATGCCGATCGCGATGACCACCAGCTCGGCCTCGATCCGGGTCGGCTCGGCGTCGGGGTCGGCCGCCGACTTCACCCTGACCGCGCCGACGCGGCCGCCGGCGTTGGCGACGAGTTCGAGCGTCTGCGTCTGCAGCAGGAACCTCAGCCCGCGCGCTTCGAGCGACTTCTGCAGCAGCGCCGCCGCGGCCTGGTCGAGCTGGCGCTCCATCAGCCAGGGCATCAGGTGCACGACGCTCACGTCCATGCCGCGTTCGCGCAGCCCGTTGGCGGCCTCGAGCCCGAGCAGCCCGCCGCCGATGACGACCGCCTTGCGCTGCGGCGCGGCCGCGTCGATCATCGCCTGCGTGTCGGCGATGTCGCGGTAGGTCAGCACGCCGGGCAGGCCGACGCCCGGCACTGTCGGCAGCGCCGGCACCGAGCCGGTGGCGAGCAGCAGCCGGTCGTACGGGGCTTCGATGCCGCCTGCGGCCTCGACGATGCGCGCGCCGCGCCGGATCGCCGTCACCGCGCGCCCGGTGTGCAGGCCGATGCCGTGCTCGTCGTACCACGCACGCTCGTTGAGCACGATCTGCTCGAAGCGCGTCTCGCCGGCCAGCACCGGCGAGAGCAGGATGCGGTTGTAGTTCGGGTGCGGCTCGGCGCCGAAGACGGTGATCTCGTAGCGCTGCGGGGCGATCTTCAGCAGCTCCTCGACCGTGCGCATGCCGGCCATGCCGTTGCCGACCACGACCAGCCGCGGGCGTGTCTGGCTCTTCATGCGACCTCCTTCTCGACCGGCGCCTGCTTGCGGTAGAGGAACTGCAGCACCGCTTCGCGGCAGGCCAGGTAGTGCGCGTCGTGCGCCATCTCGAGCCGGTCGCGCGGGCGCGGCAGGCCCACGGCCAGCAGCTCGCCGATCGTCGCCGCCGGGCCGTTGGTCATCATCACGATGCGGTCCGACAGCAGCACCGCCTCGTCGACGTCATGGGTGACCATCAGCACGGTGGCGCCGGTGGCGGCGACGATGCGCATCAGCTCGTCCTGCAGGCGCGCGCGCGTCAGCGCATCGAGCGCACCGAAGGGCTCGTCGAGCAGCAGCATCCTGGGCTCCATCGCCAGCGCCCGCGCGATACCCACGCGCTGCTTCATGCCGCCCGAGATCTCGGCGGGCCGCTTGTGCGCGGCCTGCGCGAGCCCGACCAGCGCCAGCGCGGCCTCGGTGCGCGCCTTCAGCGCCTTGCGCCCCTCCTTGCCGCCGAAGACCCGCTCGACGGCCAGGTGGACGTTGTCGTAGCAGCTCATCCACGGCAGCAGCGAGTGGCTCTGGAAGACCACCGCGCGGTCCGGGCCCGGGTCACGGATCTCGCGGTTGGCCAGCAGCAGCACACCGCTGGAGGGCTCGAGCAGGCCGGCCACGAGGTTGAGCAGGGTCGACTTGCCGCAGCCGGAATGACCGATCAGCGACACGAACTCGCCGCGCGCGATCGTCAGGTCGATGTCGCGCAGCGCGGTGAACGGGCCCTTGCGGGTCTGGAAGACGACGCCCGCGCCTTCGATGGCGAGGTAGCGCGCGTCGGCGGGCGGGGTGGCGCTCGGGGTGTGCATCGCGCGGCCCTCAGCGGTAGTCGAAGCGTCGGGCCAGCAGCATCAGCGCGCTCTCGAGCAGGAGGCCGACCGCGCCGATCACGAAGATCGCGACGATGATGTGGGCGACGTTGAGGTTGTTCCACTCGTCCCAGACCCAGAAGCCGATGCCCACGCCGCCGGTCAGCATCTCGGCAGCGACGATCACCAGCCAGGCCATGCCGACCGAGAGCCGCACGCCGGTCAGGATGTAGGGCAGCGCCGCGGGCAGCAGGATGCGGGTGAGCACCGTCCATTCGCTCAGGCTCAGCACGCGCGCCACGTTGAGGTAGTCCTGCGGCACCTGGCGCACGCCGACCGCGGTGTTGATGACCATCGGCCACAGCGAGCAGACGAAGATCGTCCAGATCGCCGCCGGATGCGAGGCGCCGAAGGCGAGCAGGCCGATCGGCAGCCAGGCCAGAGGCGACACCGGCTTCAACAGGCCGATGACCGGCCCGGCCATGCGGTGCACGAACAGGAAGCGGCCGATCACGAAGCCCGCGGGTATGCCGACCAGCGCCGCCAGCCCGAGGCCGAGCGCGACGCGCTCGAGCGAGGCCAGCACGTTCCAGCCTATGCCCTGATCGTTGGGCCCGCCATAGTGGAACGGGTCGGCGAACAGCGCGAGCGCAGCCTCCCAGGTCCGCGCCGGGGTCGGCAACTGGCCACCGGTCTGGGCGAGCAGTTGCCACAGCAGCACGAGCAGCCCGAGCCCGAGCAGCGGTGCGAGCGCTTGCGCCAGCCAGGCCCGCCGTTGGGCACGCCGGGCCGCGGCCTGCTGCTCGGTGGCGGTCAGCCGCGGGCGGCGCGGCTCGACCGCGGGCGCGACGGCGGCATGGCCGGTGGCCGGCGCTGCGCCGCCGGCGTGGTCGAGGGTGATGGCAGTCGCGTGCATGGTCGCTTCCCCCTTGTCAGCCGGCCATGGCGTGGATCCGGAAGCCCGCGGCGTACTGCGCGGGCTGCCGGCCGTCCCAGACGACGCCGTCGATCAGCCGGCTCGTGCGCATCGGCTCGCGCGGCACGCTGACCTTGACCGCGGCTGCGGCCTGGCGGTAGAGCTCGATGCGGTTGATCTGGCGTGCGACCGCCAGGTAGTCGACGTCCTGCCGCAGCAGGCCCCAGCGCCGGTGCTGGGTCAGGAACCACATGCCGTCGGACAGGTACGGGAAGTTGACCGCGCCGTCGGCGAAGAAGCGCATCGGGTGCGGGTCGTCCCAGGTCCGGCCCAGCCCGTTGCGGTAGCGCCCGAGCATGCGCGGGGCGATCACGTCGACCGCGGTGTTGACGTAGGGCCGCGCGGCGATCGTCTCGGCGGTCTTGAGCCGGTTGGGCAGGCTGGCGTCGATCCAGCGGCTGGCCTCGAGCACCGCGGCAGTCAGCGCGCGCGCGGTGTTGGGGTGCCTGCCGACGAACCCCGCGGTCGTGCCCAGCACCTTCTCCGGGTGGTCGCGCCAGATGTCCTGCGTGGTCAGCGCGGTGATGCCCACGCCGTCGGCGATCGCGCGGTCGTTCCAGGGCTCGCCGACGCAGAAGCCGTCCATGTTGCCGACGCGCATGTTGGCCACCATCTGCGGTGGCGGCACTGTGATGACCTTGGCTTCGTTCATCGGGTGGATGCCGCTGGCCGCCAGCCAGTAGTACAGCCACATCGCGTGCGTGCCGGTCGGGAAGGTCTGCGCGTACGTGTACTCGCGCCGCTCGCGGTCCATCAGCCGCTTCAGGCTCGCGCCGTCGACCGCACCCTGCTCGGCGAGCCGCCGCGACAGCGAGATCGCCTGGCCGTTCCAGTTGATCGTCATCAGCACCGCCATGTCGGTCTGCGGGCCGCCAAGGCCCACGTGCAAGCCGTAGACCAGGCCGTAGAGCACATGCGCGGCGTCGAGCTCGCCGTTGACGAGCTTGTCGCGCACGGCGGCCCAGCTCGCCTCCTTGCTGAGCACGATGCGGATGCCGTGCTTCTCGTCGAACCGGTTGACCGCGGCCATCACGACCGACGCGCAGTCGGTCAGCGGGATGAAGCCGATGCGCACTTCGCGCTTCTCGGGCGCGTCGGAGCCGGCCGCGTGCACCGCGGTCAGCGCCTGCACACCGCCGAGCGCGGCTGCGGCCGCGGCCGCCGAGGTCTTGATGAAGCGCCGCCGTGGCGCGCTCGTCGCGGCCGCTTGCCTGGCGTTGGACATGTCACTGCTCCCGGTCGATGGACGAGACAAACAAGAACGGCGTCACGATGCCGCCGCGCCGATCGCGCGCCGACATCGGACGCCGTTGTCCGTGGTTGCGGCCACGCCTTTGTGGCCGACACCAAGGCTTTAGCAGATGTCGTGCCAAGCCGCCCCGACGCACCCAAGCCCTTGATTCGACAAGCGGACCGCCGGCCTCTCGGGCCGCCCCGGCGGACGGCGGTGCGGCAGTGCACCATCGCAAGGCAGCCCGGCCACCCGATGCACCAGGACCCGGCGCGGCGGCTGCGCAGGCGGGCCTTCAGGACAGCAGCGACTTGGCGTCGATGATGCGCTGCGCCAGCTCGGCCAGGCCGAGCTGGCGGTCCATCGCGAGCCGCCGCAGTTGCGCGTACGCGCTCGCCTCGTCGAGGCCACGCTCACGCATCAGGATGCCCTTGGCCTGCTCGATGCGCTTGCGCGCGAGCAGTTGCTGCCGGGCCTGGGCCAGCTCGGCCTTCAGCGCGGCCTCCTGCTCGAAGCGCGCGATCGCCACGTCGAGCACCGGCGCGATGCGCTGCGGCTGCATGCCGGCGACGACGTAGGCGCTGACCCCGGCGGCGAGCGCACGCTGCATCAGCGCGCGGTCGGGGTCGTCGGTGAAGACGACGACCGGGCGCGGCATCCGCGCCGACAGCACCGCCAGGTGCTCCAGCGTGTCGCGCGAGGGCGAATCGCTGTCGACGATGACGACGTCGGGCTGCAGCCGCTGCACGCAGTCGTGGATCGGCAGCGGCGAGTCGATCACGCCGACCACCTCGCAGCCCAGGCCGGCCAGCGCCTCGCGCAGCGCATCGACGCGGCCGGCGCCGTCGTCGATCAGCAGCAGGCGCCAGCGGGGCGGCAAGTCCTCGTGCAAACCCGGCCTCCGTCGATCCTCGGTCGCGTGCCGGCCGCCGCGGCGCACCGGTGCGCCGCGGCCCGCACACCGAGGGTCAAGCAAGGGCCATGCCGGCCCGCAGGGCGGGCGCTGCCCGGCCCCGATCCGGGTTTGCGCCGATCGACCGCGCCGAGCAGACGGCGGCAGCCCTTGGTAGCATACAGGCCGCGACTGCGGGCCCCTCTGGTCGTGCCACCCCGGCACGGCGATGTCGGAGTCGACACCGATCCGGCCCGCGACCCTTGAGCGCACCCCACAGCGCCGCGTTCCGGATCCAGACCAAGAAGAGCTGATCCGCAAACGAGGAGGGTTCCATGGAAACACTGTGGCTGGGCATGCCGGTCTGGATCTGGCTGGCCTTCATCGCGACCGTGCTCGCGATCCTGGCTTTCGACCTGGGCGTGCTGCACCGCGAGGCGCACGAGATCGGCGTCAAGGAAAGCCTGTGGATGTCGGCGATGTACATCGGCCTGGGCCTGTCCTGGGCGATCGTCGTGTGGTGGGTCTACTACCACTACGCCGACGAGAAGGCGATCGACCCGCAGATCGCCAACCTGCCGACCGCCGTCGAGCGCGCCTGGGAGGCGACCAAGCTCTACATCACCGGCTACCTGGTCGAGAAGACGCTGGCGATGGACAACGTCTTCGTGATCTCGATGATCTTCGCGTACTTCGCGATCCCGCGCATCTACCAGCACCGCGTGCTGTTCTGGGGCATCCTCGGCGTGATCGTGCTGCGCGCGATCATGATCGGACTGGGTGCGGCGCTGGTCATCCAGTTTGCCTGGATCATGTACTTCTTCGCGGTGATCCTGATCGCCACCGGCGTCAAGATGCTGGTGATGATGGAGGACCAGCCCGACATCGCCAACAACCCGGTGCTGCGCTTCCTGCGCCGCAAGATGAATGTGACCGACGAGATCCACGGCCAGAGCTTCTGGGTCAGGAAGCCCGACGCCGCCGGCAAGCTGGTGTGGTTTGCGACCCCGCTGTTCCTGTGCCTGATCCTGGTCGAGATCGCCGACGTGATCTTCGCGATCGACTCGGTGCCGGCGATCTTCCTGATCACGCCCGACCCGTTCATCGTCTACACCTCGAACATCTTCGCGATCCTCGGCCTGCGCGCGCTGTACTTCGCGCTGTCGGCGCTGGTGCACCGCTTCCACTACCTGAAGTACGCACTGGCCATCGTGCTGATCTTCATCGGCTCGAAGATCTTCCTCGGCGACTGGGTCTGGGGCGGCAAGATGCCCGCCGAGATCAGCCTGGCCGTGACCGCGTCGCTGCTGATCGGCGGCGTGCTGTACTCGCTGTGGCGCACGCGCAACGGCGCGTCGGGGCAGGCGACCTGAGGGTCGCTCGGGCGGCTGCGGCCGCCCGAGCGGGCACCGGCCTCAGGGCGGCGCCAGGTCCTGCTCGCGCAGCAGGTTGGCCAGTTCGACGGCCGACTTGACGCCCATCTTGTCGAACACGCGGGCCCGGTGGACCTCGACCGTGCGCACGCTGATGGCGAGCGCGTCGGCGATCAGCTTGTTGGGCCGCCCGGCGACGACCAGCCGCAGCACCTCGCGCTCGCGCTCGGTCAGCTCGGTCAGCGCGTCGGCGGTGCGCCGCCACTGCGCGCGCGCGGCGATGGCCTGCGCGCTGGCGGCCAGCGCCTGCTCGACGCGGTCGACCAGGGCATTGCCGGCAAACGGCTTCTCGACGAAGTCGAACGCACCGCGCTTGACCGCAGCGACCGCCATCGGCACGTCGCCGTGGCCGGTCAGGAAGATCACCGGCAGCCGCTGCGCCAGGCCGCGCTCGGCCAGCCGCTCGAACAGCACCAGGCCGCTGGTGCCGGGCATGCGCACGTCGAGCAGCAGGCACGAAGGCGCGCCCGGCCAGTCGACCCCGGCCGGCAGCGCGCCGAGCAGGGCCTCGAAGGCCTCGGCGCTGGCATAGCCCTGGGCCAGCAGCCGGCGCGAGCGCAGCAGCCAGGCCAGCGCGTCACGCACGACGTCCTCGTCGTCGACGAGGTAGACCAGCGGCGCGGCGGCGGCGTGCATCGGGCCCGAGTATGGGTCAACCACGCCCCGCGACCAGGGCCGCGGCGTCGGCCGGCGCCGGCGCGCCACCGTCGGCCAGCGGCAGCGTAAAGCGCACCGTCGTGCCGCTGCCAGCGCTGCCGTCGGCGGCGCTGCGCGTGTCGAGCTCCAGCATGCCGCCATGCTGCTCGACGACGCTGCGGCACAGGCTCAGGCCCAGCCCCATGCCCTCGCTGCGCGTGGTGAAGAACGGCGTGAACAGTTGCTGCCGGACTTCGGGCGCGATGCCGGGGCCGGCGTCGGCGACGACGAAGCCGACGCGGCGCTGCTGCGGCGCCAGCACGCTGAGCTCGAGCACCCGCCGCTCGGGCGGGGTGTCGTGCTCCATGGCCTGGATGGCGTTGCGCGTCAGGTTCAGCAGCACCTGCTCGATCATCGTGCGGTCGCAGCGCACGCGCGGCGGCGGCTGCGGCCAGCGCAGCTCGATGCGCGTGCCGCTCTTGCGCGCCTGCAACTGGACCAGCGGCTGCACGGCTTCGAGCAGCAGGTCGGCCCGCACCGGTTCGTGGGCCTGCTCGCGCCGGCGCACGTAGTCGTGCACGCTCTTGATGACGCGGCCGGCACGCTCGGCCTGCTCGGCGATTCGCGTCAGCGCCTCGTCGAGCAGCGCCGGGGTCTGCGCGTCGGGCCGGGCGAGCAGGTTCAGCGAGCCATGCGCGTAGCTGGCGATCGCCGCCAGCGGCTGGTTGAGCTCGTGGCCGAGCAGCGAGGCCATCTCGCCGACCGCCGCCAGCCGCGCGGCCAGTTGCAGCCGCTCCTGCTGCTGGCGCGAGAGTTCCTCGACGCGACGCTGCGCGCTCATGTCGAGCACCGCGCTCATCCAGCCGGTGTGGCGACCAGCGCCGTCGACCAGCGGGGCCTCGTAGATCATGACCGGGAAGCGCTCGCCGCTCTTGCGCATGAAGACCGTCTCGAATCCCTCGCGGGCGGCGGCGTCGTCGCGCAGCGAGGCCAGCCGTGCCTGCTGGCGCTGGGCGTACTGCGCGGCGTGCTCGGGCGGCCAGTACGGCGGCTGCGCCGCAGCGCGCAGCTCGTCGGCGCTGCAACCCACCATCGCGCAGAACGCCGGGTTGACGTAGGTGATGCGCCCGGCGAGGTCGCGCGCACGCAAGCCGGTCGACAGCGAGTCCTCCATCGCCTTGCGAAAGGCCAGCGCCTCGGCCAGCGCGGCCTCGGCGCGCGCGCGCCGGCGCACGTCGCGCGCCAGCAGCAGCACGAGCGCGAACAGCGCCACTGACAGCCCGACGACCAGGGCCAGCGTCAGGTTGGGGATCAGCCGCGGCCGGCCCTCGACGGCGTCGGCGCGCAACTGCAGCAGGGTGCCCGGCAGCGCGATCAACTGCTCGCCGCGAAAGACACCGGCACCGCGCTGGGCGCCGGTGCGCGCCAGCCGCGTGCCGTCGCCCTCGACCAGGCTGTACTCGTGGCGCAGCACGGCCGCGCCGAGTGCACGCTCGAGCACGCCGGTCAGCGACAGGCTCGCGACCATGTAGCGGTCGCGGCCCTCGCCGGCGATCGGCAGGCACAGGTCGATGACCTCGATGCCCAGCCCGCCGCGCATCGGCACGAAGTAGCTGCGCGAGAAATGCGGCGCGGCGGTGCGCTGCGCGGCACGGCAGGCGACCTCGGTATCGACCATCAACTGGGCGCGCGGCAGGGCGACGAACAGCGGCTCGCCCAGCGGGGTGTCGAGCGCCAGCGTGACGCCCAGCGCGGCATCGCGCCGCTCCAGGCGCAGCAGGTCGCGGCGCGCGTGCAGCAGCTCGGCGGCGTCGGCGCGCCAGGCCTGCGCCGACGGCTGGTTCCACAGCAGCGACTGCAGGCTCTGCACGCTGCGCAGCAGCTCGGCGCGCAGCGCCGCGGCGGCCTCGGCGGCGGCGGCGTCAGCCTCCTCCTGCGCACGGGCGTGCTCGTGGTGCAGGCTCAGCACGACCAGCAGCGACTGCGCGACCAGCAGCAGCGCCAGCAGCAGCGCCCACGGCAGCAGGCGGCGCGCACGCGCCGGCACGGCGACGGCTGCCACGGTTGCCATCGCGCCAGTATCGCGCCGCCGCCGCCGGCTGCCACTACGCATAACCCACGGGCCGACAGGCCGTCGTCGGCTCCTAGAATCGGTCGCCCCACCCGTCCTGCCGACACGCCCGTGCCGGCCCCGCGCCGATGAACCCGAACGACCCCTCCCGCGCCGACCTGCGCCGCGCGGCGCTCGACTATCACGAGTTCCCGACACCCGGCAAGCTGGCGATCACGGCGACCAAGACGCTGACCAACCAGCGCGACCTCGCGCTGGCGTACTCGCCCGGCGTCGCCGCGGCCTGCGAGGAGATCGTCGCCGACCCGGCCAACGCCTGGCGCTACACCGCGCGCGGCAACCTCGTCGCGGTGGTCACCAACGGCACCGCGGTGCTGGGCCTGGGCGACATCGGCCCGCTGGCCGCCAAGCCGGTGATGGAAGGCAAGGCGGTGCTGTTCAAGAAGTTCGCCGGCATCGACGTCTTCGACCTCGAGCTCAACGAGAGGGACCTCGACAAGCTGGTCGACGTCATCGCCGCGCTCGAGCCGACCTTCGGCGGCATCAACCTCGAGGACATCAAGGCGCCCGACTGCTTCTACGTCGAGCGCCGGCTGCGCGAGCGGCTCAAGATCCCGGTCTTCCACGACGACCAGCATGGCACCGCGATCGTCGTCGGCGCGGCGCTGCTCAACGGGCTGCGCGTGGTCGGCAAGGCCATCGGCGAGGTCAAGCTGGTCTGCTCGGGTGCCGGCGCGGCCGCACTGGCCTGCCTGAGCCTGCTGCTGCATCTGGGCCTGCGGCGCGAGCAGATCTGGGTCTGCGACCTCGCCGGCGTCGTCTGGCGCGGCCGCACCGAGCTGATGGACCCCGACAAGGCCGAGTTTGCGCAGGACACCCCGGCGCGCACGCTGGCCGAGGTCATCGCCGGCGCCGACATCTTCCTCGGCCTGTCCGCCGGCGGGGTGTTGAAGCCGGCGATGGTCGCGCAGATGGCGCCGCGCCCGCTGATCTTCGCGCTGGCCAACCCGACGCCCGAGATCCTGCCCGAGGAGGTCAAGGCGGTGCGCGACGACGCGGTGCTGGCCACCGGGCGCAGCGACTACCCGAACCAGGTCAACAACGTCCTGTGCTTCCCGTACATCTTCCGCGGCGCACTCGACTGCGGCGCGACCACCGTCACCGAGGCGATGAAGCTCGCCGCGGTGCACGCCATCGCCGAGCTGGCGCAGGCCGAGCAGAGCGAGGTCGTCGCCGCGGCCTACGCCGGCGCGACGCTGAGCTTCGGCCCCGAGTACCTGATCCCCAAGCCCTTCGACCCGCGACTGATGATGCGCATCGCGCCGGCGGTCGCGCAGGCCGCCGCCGAGTCGGGGGTGGCGACCCGCCCGATCACCGACATGGCCGCCTACCGCGAGCGGCTGCAGGGCCTCGTCTACGCCTCGGGCACGACGATGAAGCCGATCTTCCAGCTCGCCAAGCGCGCGCAGCACCGGCGCGTGGCCTACGCCGAGGGCGAGGAGGAGCGTGTGCTGCGCGCAGCACAGGTCGTCGTCGACGAGGGTCTGGCGCGGCCGACGCTGATCGGGCGGCCGGCGGTGATCGCGCAGCGCATCGAGCGCTTCGGCCTGCGCCTGGCGCCCGGCACCGACTACGACGTCGTCAACGTCGAGCACGACCACCGCTACCGCGACTACTGGCAGACCTACCACCGCCTGATGGAGCGCCGCGGCGTCACCGAGCAACTGGCCAAGATCGAGATGCGCCGCCGGCTGACGCTGATCGGCTCGATGCTGCTGCACAAGGGCGAGGTCGATGCGCTGATCTGCGGCACCTGGGGCACGACCGCCGTGCACCTGAACTTCGTCGACCAGGTCATCGGCCGCCGCCCCGGCGTCCAGACCTACGCCTGCATGAACGGGCTGATCCTGCCCGGGCGGCAGGTATTCCTGGTCGACACCCATGTCAACCCCGACCCCGACGCCGCCCAGCTCGCCGAGATCACCGTGCTGGCCGCCGAGGAGATGCGCCGCCTGGGGCTGCTGCCCAAGGCCGCGCTGCTGTCGCACTCGAACTACGGCTCGAGCAACGAGCCTTCGGCGGTCAAGGTGCGCGCCGCGCTGGCGCTGGTGCGCGAGCGCGCGCCCTGGCTCGAGGTCGACGGCGAGATGCACGGCGACATAGCCCTCGACGCCGCGGCGCGGCGCGCGCTGATGCCGCGCAGCACGCTGCAGGGCGAGGCCAACCTGCTGGTGCTGCCCAACATCGACGCCGCCAACATCGCCTACAACCTGCTCAAGACCGCCGCCGGCGGCGGCATCGCCGTCGGCCCGGTGCTGCTCGGCGCGGCCAAGCCGGTGCACATCCTGACGCCGTCGGCGACCGTGCGGCGCATCGTCAACATGACTGCGCTGGCGGTGGCCGACGCCAACGCGGCACGTTGACGCACGCGCGCGCCGGCGGCGCGCGAGCGGGGGCCTCAGGGCGGCTGCACGCGCAGCACGCCCTCGGCCTGCTGCCATTGCAGGCGGCCGAGCACGTCCATGCCCAGCAGCGGGCGCTCGCCCAGGCCGTCGAGCGCAAGCACGCGCAGCCGCTGCGCCTGCACGCCGCCGGCCAGGCTCAGGTCGACGACGACGACCTGCGCGCTGACCGTCCCGGCCGCGGTCTGCACGCGGACCTGGCCGACCGGCTGCAGGCCCAGCCGCCTGGCCAGCCGCGCGGGGATCGCCGTCGAGGTCGCGCCGGTGTCGACCAGGAAGTCGACCGCCACGCCGTCGACCGTGCCGGCCCAGTGGAAGTGGCCGTCGCCGGCGCGGCGGATCTCGATCACGCCGGCCTCGACGCTGAACTGCATCGCCTGCTGCTGGCGCTGCCAGGCCTGCACGAGCAGGAACAGCAGGGTGCCGACCAGCAGCCAGACGGTGGCGATCTTGAGCGTGCGCGGCAATTCCTGCATGGCCCGACAATGCCATAAAACACACGCCCTCACGCCCGATGCGCAGCCTGTTCCACCTCGCCTACCATGTCGACGACCTCGCCGCCGCACGCGCCTTCTACGGCGGCGTGCTCGGCTGCCGCGAGGGCCGCAGCACGGCGACCTGGGTCGACTTCGACTTCTGGGGCCACCAGATCTCGCTGCACCTGGGCCCGCCGTTTGCCACCACCGACACCGGATTGGTCGGCGAGCACCGGGTGCCGATGCCGCACCTGGGCCTGGTGCTGGCGCTGCCGGACTGGCAGGCGCTGGCGCAGCGCCTGCGCGCAGCCGGCGTCGACTTCGTGCTGCCGCCGCAGCAGCGCTTTGCCGGCCAGCCCGGCGAGCAGTGGACGATGTTCTTCCGCGACCCGGCCGGCAACCCGATCGAGGTCAAGGGCTTTGCCTCGCTCGACGGCGTCTACGCCACCTGAGCCGCCGGCCGCAGCGCGACCGTCAGCTCGACCGTGCCGAATACCGGCTGGCCTGCGGCGTCGAGCGCGTCGGCGCTGACACAGTCGCCGTGACGCAACCACCCGCTCATGACTGCGCCGTGGTCGAGCGCCTCGACCGCGCGCTGCTCGGCGATGCAGCAGTGGCCTGCGCCCGGATCCGCCACGCTGGCCGGGCCGGCGCTGACGATGCTGCCGGCGCGCAGCGCGCGCGTGCGCGCAACACCGGCGACGAGCCGGCCGAAGTCGAACTGCATCCCGGCAGCGGCGTCCACCAGACCGAGGCGCCGACCGTTGACGCGGACATGCAGATGCAGCCGCGCCCGCCCGCCGTCCCAGGCCGGGCCCAGTTCGTCGGGGGTCACCGCGACCGGACCGAAGGCGCCGGCCGGCGGCAGCGCGCCGGCGTCACCTTCGCGCAGCGCCCAGTCCAGCGCCAGCAGCAGCAGGCGCACACCGTCGAGCGCCTGGCTCGGCGTCGCACCGGCGGCCACATCGCCGGTGACCACCGCCAGCCCGGCCTCGCAGTCGATGCCGGCCGCCGGCTCGGCCAGGCGCACCTCGCCGACCGGGGCCAGCAGCGCGTCGCTGGCGCGCTGCTCCAGCAGCGGCTGGGCGTGCAGCCAGGGCGGCACCTCGAGCCCGCGCGCACGCCAGACCCGCTCGACATGGCTGGGGCAGGCCAGCGCGTCGACCCACTGCGGCGCGCGCGGCAGCGGGGCAAGGCAGCGGCGCGGGTCGAACGCGAAGGCATGCCGCGCCTTGCCGCCCTCGAGGGTGGCGTACAGGTCCTCGAGCTGCGGCGACAGGAAGTTCCAGTCGTCGAGGACCTGCTGCAAGCGGGTCGCGATGCCGGTCGCAAAATGCGCCTGCGCAAGGTCGCGCGAGACGACGACGAGCTGGCCGTCGCGCGAGCCGTCGTGGTAGGTGGCGAGTTTCATGGCTGAAGTCAGGCGCGGGCGCGGAGTCAACATTGTCGGCGTGCCGCGCTGGCCGCGGCGCGCTGCGCTGGCCGGCCTGGTGCTGCTGGTGCTCGGCGCGCATGCGCTGCTGCTGCAGCGCTGGGCGGCGCCGGCCGTCGACGCGGGCGGGCCGGCAGCCCCCGCGGTGCTCGAGCTGCGTCGCGTCGAGGACTTCGCCTCGCCAGGCCCGGCGCCGCCGGCCCCGGTTCCGGCAGCGCCCGCCGAGCGGCCAGCCGCCGTCGCACCGCCAGCCCCGCAGGCCGAGGCGCGCGCGGCCCCGCCGGCGGACGCCGCGGCCGCCACCGCCCCGGCAGTGGCGGCCCAGCCCGACCCGCCCGCCCTGCCTGTCGCCCGCGCGCCGGCTGCGCTGGCCGCGGCCGCGCCGGCCGCTGCCCCAGCCGATGCGCCGGCCACCGCAGCCGCTGATGCGCCAACCGCCGATGCGCCAGGGCTGGCCGAGCTGACGCGGCTACCGGCCCCGGACGAGCCGCCGCTGGCGCAGACGGTCGCGCTGGGCCCGGCAGCGCTGGCTGCGGCGCGGCCAGCCGCGGCGGTCACCACCGGCAGCGAATGGCTGCCGACCTACGCGACCCTGCTGCCGCCGCCGTTGCGCTGGCGCTACCGCATGCGCCGCGGGCTGCTCAGCGGTGTTGCCGTCTTCGACTGGCAGCGCAACGACGCCGGCTACCGCCTCTCGCTCGACGGCAGCGTCGCCGGCCTGCCGGTCTTCGAATGGGCCAGCACCGGCGGCATCGACGCGCAAGGCGTCGCGCCGACGCGGCTGGTCATGCGCACCATCGGGCGCGCCGCGCGCGCGGCCAACTTCCAGCGCGACAGCGGCCGCATCACCTACTCCGGCCACGACGCCGAGCACCCGCTGCTGCCCGGCACCCAGGACCGCCTGAGCTGGCTGGTGCAGCTCGCCGGTGTCGTCGCCGCGGCGCCCGCGCGGTTTGCCGCACCGCCGGCGCAGATCGCGTTCCAGGTCAGCGGGGTACGCGGCGACCTCGGCGTCTGGCGCTTCGACGTCGTCGGCGAACAGGCCATCGAGGCCTCGATCGGCCGCGTGCAGGCGCTCAAGCTGCGGCGCGAGGCCGAGCGCGCGTTCGACACGCGCGGCGAGATCTGGCTCGACCCGCAGCGCCACCACCTGCCGGTGCGCGTCGTGCTCAGCACGATCGGCCGCGAGGGCGAAGTCGTCGAGGCGCTGACGCTCGAGCTCGAATCGACGCGCTGATTTCCACGCGGACTCGCACGCGGCCTTGCAGCGCGCTGCGGCGCCCCCAAGTGGGGATCATCACAATCCGTCCGGCGGTCGACGCAATGCTGATGCTCTACAACTCCGACCACTACGCCGTCGTGCAGTTCGACGTGCCAGGCGATGCACCCGGCGAGGGCGGCGGCATGTCGCGCGGCGGCTACGAAATCGTCGACAAGGCGTCCGGGCGCGAGATCTACCTGAGCGGGGCCCTGGCCAGCCACTTCCGCAAGGACGTGCAGGCCCTCATCGACAGCAAGCCCTCGCAGGACGAGGTCGAGGCCTTCGTCGCCCGCTATGCCGGGCTGGCGCAGCAGCCGGTGGTATTTCACTGAGCGATGGCCCGACGGGCTTGCCGGCCCCGCGCTACAACTGCTCCCACGGCAGCCCGTCGTGGCGCCAGCCGTTGACCGTGCCGCGGTGGAACTGCGCGTCGAGCTCGCCCTCGAAACCGTGCAGGACGTTGACGACTTCGGTGAAGCCGGCGGCCTCGAGCACGAGGCCGGCGTCGACCGTGCGCTTGCCCGAGCGGCAGATCAGCACCAGCGGGCGCTGCAGGTCGCCACCGGCCTCGCGGCGCACCTGCGCGACGAAGTGCTCGGCGTCGGGCTGCATCTGCGGATACTCGTACCATGGCACGTGCACGACGCCGGGCGGGTGGCCGACATAGAGGTACTCGATCTCCATGCGCACGTCGACGAACAGCGCGTCGCGCCGCTGCTGCAGGTAGGCCCAGGCCTGGCCGGGCAGGAGGTGTTTCATCGGGAGCGGTCGAGACGACTTCCTAGAATGTTCGCATGAACCCCCGCACCCCCGCCTACACCCGCGCCCAGGCGCTGCCCGCGCTGCTGCGTCAGCGCATCGTGATCATCGACGGTGCGATGGGCACGATGATCCAGCGCCTGCGGCTGACCGAGGCCGACTTCCGTGGTGCGCGCTTTGCCGGGCACCGGCTCGACCTCAAGGGCAACAACGACCTGCTGGTGCTGACCCGGCCCGAGGTCGTGCGCGACATCCACGCCGCCTACCTGGCCGCCGGCGCCGACATCGTCGAGACCAACACCTTCGGCGCGACCTCGATCGCGCAGGCCGACTACGCGCTCGCGCCGCTGGCGCGCGAGATGAACCTGGCCGCCGCGCGCCTGGCCCGCGAGGCCGCCGACGCCGCGGCGACGCCGGCCAACCCGCGCTTCGTCGCCGGCGCGCTGGGCCCGACGCCGCGGACGGCCAGCATCAGCCCCGACGTCAACGACCCCGGCGCGCGCAACACCCACTTCGACGAACTGCGCGACGCGTACCGCGAGCAGGCCGAGGGTTTGCTCGAAGGCGGCGTCGACCTGTTCCTGGTCGAGACCGTGTTCGACACGCTCAACGCCAAGGCCGCGATCTTCGCGCTCGACGAGCTGATGGAGGCCAGCGGCGAGCGCCTGCCGGTGATCGTCTCGGGCACCGTCACCGACGCCTCGGGGCGCATCCTGTCGGGGCAGACGGTCGGCGCGTTCTGGCATTCGGTGCGCCATGCGCGGCCGCTGGCCGTCGGCCTCAACTGCGCGCTCGGCGCGGCGCTGATGCGCCCGTACATCGAGGAGCTGGGCAAGGTCGCGGCCGACACCTGGGTCAGTTGCTACCCCAACGCCGGCCTGCCCAACCCGATGAGCGAGACCGGCTTCGACGAGACGCCCGAGGTCACCGCGGCGCTGCTCGAGGAGTTCGCCCGCAGCGGCTTCCTCAACATCGCCGGCGGCTGCTGCGGCACGACCCCCGAGCACATCGCGGCGATCCGCGCGCGCGTCTCGCCATACCGGCCGCGCGCGCTGCGCGAGCCGCTGTTCACGGCGCTGCTCGAGCCGGCAACGGGCTGAGCGCGGCGGGCACGACGCCGAGCAGCGCGCGCCCGGGCGGCGCGACGCGACCGTTGTGGATGCGCGTCGGCGCGACGCCGTGGTGCGCGAGCGCGGCGCGCACCTGTGCGGCGCGGCGGTCGGCGAGCACGACGCCGCCGTCGGCCAGCGGCAGCCGCAGCGTCAGCCGCGCCGCGGGCTGGCGCCGCAGCACCGGGGCGAGCTCGGCCAGCACGCCCAGCAGCGCCGGCTGCGGCATGCCGGCCCCCGGCGCGAAGGCCTGCGCCAGCGGCAGCTCGACCCACAGCGCGCCCTCGTCGTCGAGCGCGACCAGGGCCGGCGTGGCGCGCAGCGCCGCGGCGAGGCGGCGCTGCTCGGCGTCGAGCGTCGGCGCAGGTGCCGCCGGTGGCACGGCGGCCGGCGGCGCGCCGCGCGGCGCCGGCAGGCTCGCGCAGCCGGCGGCCAGCAGCAGCGCGGCCAGCGCGACGCCAGCGGTCAAGCGGCGCAGGGCGAGGTCCATAGGGCGATTGTCGGCGCCTGCGCGCCGCGGTCCACCTCCGCAGGCGTGACCAGACGCAACCGCCGCGGCCAGGCGCTGGCGCGCCCATGGCCCGCCGGCGCCAGGGACGTGCGCGCCGTGCCGGCGTGCACCGATAAAATCGTGGCTCGCATCCCGAGGAGCGTTGCGAGGGCGGTGCGGCAGGATCGTGCCGCCGCCAGGCTCGGGGCAGGAGGGCGGCCCCGCGCGGGGGCCGCCGCCCGCGCAACCACGCTCACCCCCGAAGGCGCGCAGCCCGGCGGTGGTGGGCACCACCCGGCGCGCGGCCCGTGTCCCCGCACTGCAAGGCCCGCCGCCATGAATACCCGCTCCGTCACCCCCGCCGACCCCGCCGCCGCCGTGCCACCGATGCGGCTGGCCGGGCTCGAGCCGATGACGATCGGCGCAGGCACGCTGTTCGTCAACATCGGCGAGCGCACCAACGTCACGGGCTCGAAGGCCTTTGCGCGACTGATCCTGGCCGGGCAGTTCGAGCAGGCGCTGGCGGTGGCACGCCAGCAGGTCGAGGCCGGCGCGCAGATCATCGACGTCAACATGGACGAGGCCATGCTCGACAGCCAGGCGGCGATGGTGCGCTTCCTCAACCTGATGGCCGCCGAGCCCGAGATCGCGCGCGTGCCGGTGATGATCGACAGCTCGAAGTGGTCGGTCATCGAGGCCGGTCTCAAGTGCCTGCAGGGCAAGGGGCTGGTCAACTCGATCTCGCTCAAGGAGGGCGAGGCCGAGTTCAGGCGCCAGGCCGGGCTGATCCGGCGCTACGGCGCGGCCGCGGTCGTCATGGCCTTCGACGAGCAGGGCCAGGCCGACAGCTTTGCGCGCAAGACCGGGATCTGCCAGCGCGCCTACCGCATCCTGGTCGACGAGCTCGGCTTCCCGCCCGAGGACATCGTCTTCGACCCCAACATCTTCGCCATCGCCACCGGCATCGACGAGCACGCCAACTACGCCGTCGACTTCATCGAGGCCACGCGCTGGATCAAGCAGCACCTGCCCGGGGCCAAGGTCTCGGGCGGGGTCAGCAACGTCTCGTTCAGCTTCCGCGGCAACGAGCCGGTGCGTGAGGCGATCCACACCGTCTTCCTCTACCACGCGATCCGCGCCGGCATGGACATGGGCATCGTCAACGCCGGCATGATCGGCGTCTACGACGAGCTCGATCCCGAACTGCGCGAGCGCGTCGAGGACGTCGTGCTCAACCGGCGCGCCGACGCCGCCGAGCGCCTGATCGAGATCGCCGAGCGCGCCAAGGGCCTGGCCAGGGACGACGGCGCGCGCCTGGCCTGGCGCGCCGGCAGCGTCGAGCAGCGCCTGCAGCACGCGCTGGTGCACGGCATCACCGACTTCATCGAGGCCGACACCGAGGAGGCCTGGCGCGCCGTCGAGGCCGGCGGCGGGCGCCCGCTGCACGTCATCGAAGGCCCGCTGATGGCCGGCATGAACGTCGTCGGCGACCTGTTCGGCGCCGGCAAGATGTTCCTGCCGCAGGTCGTCAAGAGCGCGCGCGTGATGAAGCAGGCGGTCGCGCAACTGCTGCCCTACATCGAGGCCGAGAAGCAGGCCCTGGCCGGCGCCGGCGGCGAGGTCAAGGCCAAGGGCAGGATCGTCATCGCCACCGTCAAGGGCGACGTGCACGACATCGGCAAGAACATCGTCACCGTCGTGCTCCAGTGCAACAACTTCGAGGTCGTCAACATGGGCGTGATGGTGCCGTGCCAGGACATCCTCGCCCGCGCCAAGGTCGAGGGCGCCGACATCGTCGGGCTGTCCGGGCTGATCACGCCCAGCCTCGAGGAGATGCAGCATGTGGCCGCCGAGATGCAGCGCGACGACTGGTTCCGGCTGCGCAAGATCCCGCTGCTGATCGGCGGCGCGACGACCAGCCGCGTGCACACCGCGGTCAAGATCGCGCCGCACTACGAGGGCCCGGTGGCCTACGTGCCCGACGCCTCGCGCGCCGTCGGCGTCTGCAGCGAGCTGCTGTCCGACGCCCGCGCGGCGCGCTTCGTCGCCGAGCTGCAGGCCGACTACGCCCGCGTGCGCGAACTGCACGCCGGCCGGAAGGCCGCGCCGCTGCTGAGCCTGGCGCAGGCGCGCGCCAACAAGACGCCGCTCGACTGGCAGGCCTGGCAGCCGCCGCGACCGAAGTTCATCGGCCGGCGCGAGCTGCGCAACCAGGACCTGGCCGAGCTCGCCCGCTACATCGACTGGAGCCCGTTCTTCCAGACCTGGGACCTCGCCGGGCGCTACCCCCAGATCCTGCGCGACGAAGTCGTCGGGCCCGAGGCCACCCGCGTCTACACCGACGGCAAACGCATGCTCGAGCGCCTGGTCAAGGGCCGCTGGCTGAGCGCGCACGGGGTGCTCGGCTTCTGGCCGGCCAACACCGTCGACGACGACTGCATCGAGGTCTACACCGACGACACGCGGCGCGAGCTGCTGCTGCGCTGGTCGCCGCTGCGGATGCAGACCGAGCGCCCGGTCGTCGACGGCGTGCGCCGCCCCAACCGCTGTCTGGCCGACTTCATCGCGCCGCGCGGCGTGGCCGCCGACTACATCGGCCTGTTCGCGGTGACCGCCGGGGTCGGCGCCGACGCCAAGGCCGAGCAGTTCGCCGCCGATCACGACGACTACGGCGCGATCATGGTCAAGGCACTGGCCGACCGCCTCGCCGAGGCCTTTGCCGAATGGCTGCACGAGCGCGTGCGCAGGGACCTCTGGGGCTATGCGCCCGACGAGCTGCTCGCGCACGAGGAGCTCGTCGCCGAGGCCTACCAGGGCATCCGCCCCGCACCCGGCTACCCGGCCTGCCCAGAGCATGGCGTCAAGCGCGAGATGTTCCGTGCGCTGCAGGCCGAGCGCATCGGCATGCACCTGACCGAGAGCCTGGCGATGATCCCGGCGGCCAGCGTCTGCGGCTTCTACCTCGCGCACCCGCAGGCGAAGTACTTCAACGTCGGGCGCATCGGCGAGGACCAGCTCGCCGACTGGGCCGCGCGCCAGGCCCTCGACGAGGTGCAGGCGCGGCGCGCGCTGGCGCCGGTGCTCGGCTGATCAGCCCGCCGCCAGCACGCGGCGGTACTGCATCGCCTCGGCGACATGCGCGACGCTGGCGCGTTCGGCGCCGGCGAGGTCGGCGATCGTGCGCGCGACCCTGAGCGCACGGTGCAGCCCGCGCGCTGACCAGCCCAGGCGCTGCGCGGCCTGCTGCGCAAAGCGCAGAGCGGTGGGGTCGGGCGCGCAGTGGGTGTCGATCTCGCCGGCGGCCAGCGCGGCGTTGGGCTTGCCCTGGCGGGCCAGCGCACGCGCGCGCGCCGCGGCCACCCGCGCGGCGACGCCGGCGGTGGCCTCGCCGTCGGGCGGGGCGAGCAGCGCCGCCGGTGAGGCCGCCGGCACCTCGACCTGCAGGTCGATGCGGTCGAGCAGCGGCCCCGACAGCCGCGCCTGGTAGCGCGCGACGGCGTCGGGCGTGCAGCGGCAGGCGCGCGCGCTGCCCGCCGGCGCGCCCAGCCAGCCGCAGGGACAGGGGTTCATCGCGGCGACGAACTGGAAGCGCGCCGGAAACGTCGCCTGCCGCGCCGCGCGCGAGATCGTGATGCAGCCCGCCTCGAGCGGCTCGCGCAGCGCCTCGAGGGCCGCCCGGGTGAACTCGGGCAGTTCGTCGAGGAACAGCACGCCGCCGTGGGCCAGCGAGATCTCGCCGGGCCGCGGCGGCGAGCCACCGCCGACCAGCGCGACCGCGCTGGCCGAGTGGTGCGGCGCGCGCAGCGGGCGCTGGCGCCAGCGCCGCGGGTCGAAGCCCTCGGCGGCGAGGCCTTGCAGCGCGGCACTGGCCAGCGCCTCGTCGTCGGCCATCGGCGGCAGCAGCGCTGGCAGGCGCTGCGCGAGCATCGACTTGCCGCTGCCCGGCGGGCCGACCATCAGCAGGCTGTGCGCGCCGGCCGCGGCGATCTCGAGCGCGCGCTTGGCGCCGGACTGGCCGCGCACGTCGAGCAGCTCGGGCGGCACCGGCGGCTCGAACCCGGCCGCGGCGCGCGCGCGCGGCAGCTCGGCGGCGTCGTCACCGGGCTGCAGCGCGGCGACGACGTCGAGCAGGTGCGCCGCGGCGCGCGCGTCGACGCCCTCGACCAGCGCGGCCTCGGCGGCGCTGGCCGGCGGCAGCACCAGGCTGCGCCCGGGCTGCTCGCGGCGCAGTGCGAGCGCCAGCGCGACCGCGCCGCGCACCGGCCGCAGCTCGCCGGCCAGCGACAGCTCGCCGGCAAACTCGGCCTGCGCAAGGCGGGTCGCGTCGATCTGGCCGGCAGCGGCGAGGATGCCCAGCGCGATCGGCAGGTCAAAGCGCGCCGAATCCTTCGGCAGGTCGGCCGGTGCGAGGTTGACCGTGATGCGCTTGTTGTGCGGGAAGCCCAGCGCGCTGTGCGCAAGCGCCGCGCGCACGCGCTCGCGCGACTCGCGCACCTCGGTGTCGGCCAGGCCGACCAGGGTGAAGCTCGGCAGCCCGTTGGCCAGGTGCACCTCGACCTGCACCGGCGGCGCGCTGAGCCCGTCCAGCGAGCGGCTGTGAACCACGGCCAACGACATCGCGCTCCCCCGCCCCCGCGGCATGCCCGGTGCGGCCGATTCTGCCGCAGGCGCTGCGCGGCTCCGCCACGCTCGCGGCCGCACCTGCGCGGCGCGACACCGCCCGGTCTTGATGCACCTTCGTGGTGCATGACAGTCCGCCGCGCATTCGCGGTGCAGCTTCGGCCCTGCGCGCCCTGCGCCCCGCCACGCGGCGCCCACGCCGCCCGCGGTGGCATGGAAGCTGCTTCGACCCAGGCATCGTCCACCCCTCCCGAAAGGAGTTCCCCATGAAGATGGTCACCGCCATCGTCAAGCCGTTCAAGCTCGACGAGGTGCGCGAGGCCCTCAGCGCGATCGGCGTGCAGGGCATCACGGTGACGGAAGTCAAGGGCTTCGGCCGCCAGAAGGGCCACACCGAGCTCTACCGCGGCGCCGAGTACGTCGTCGACTTCCTGCCCAAGGTCAAGGTCGAGGTCGCCGTCGACGACGCCCTGCTCGAGCGCGTCATCGAGGCCATCGAGGCCTCGGCGCGCACCGGCAAGATCGGCGACGGCAAGGTCTTCGTATCGACGCTCGAGCAGGTCGTGCGCATCCGCACCGGCGAGACCGGCAAGGACGCCCTCTGACCGACCCACCCAGCGAGACACCACCACCATGATCAAGAAACTGCCGACCCTCCTTGCCCTGGGCCTGCTGTGGCTGGCCTGCGCCGGCGCGGCCCTCGCCCAGGATGCCGCGCCCGCGGCGGCCCCCGCCGCAGCGGCTGTCGCCGATGCGGTCGCGGCGGCCGCAGCCGCCGAGCCCGCCGCCGCCGCAGCCGCCGCCACCCCGGTGCCCGACAAGGGCGACACGGCGTTCGTGACCATCGCCACCGCGCTGGTCATCCTGATGACGATCCCCGGCCTGGCGCTGTTCTACGGCGGCATGGTGCGCAGCAAGAACATGCTGTCGGTGCTGATGCAGGTGCTCAGCGTGTTCGCGCTGGTCATCGTGCTGTGGGTGGTCTACGGCTACTCGCTGGCCTTCACCGCCAACAACCCGTACTTCGGCTCGCTCGACAAGGTCTTCCTGTCCGGGGTGACCTACGAGTCGCTCGCGGCGACCTTCAGCAAGGGCGTCTACCTCCCCGAGTTCACCTTCATCGCGTTCCAGGGCACCTTCGCCGCGATCACCGCCGCGCTGATCGTCGGCGCCTTCGCCGAGCGCGTGAAGTTCTCGGCGGTGCTGCTGTTCACCGCGCTGTGGTTCACTTTTGCCTACCTGCCGATCGCGCACATGGTCTGGTACTGGGACGGCCCCGACGCGATCACCAGCGCCGAGACGCTCGCCGCGGTGACCGCCAACGCCGGCGCGCTGTGGGCCAAGGGCGCGCTCGACTTCGCCGGCGGCAGCGTCGTGCACATCAACGCCGCGGTCGCCGGGCTGGTCGGCGCCTACGTGATCGGCAAGCGCATCGGCTACGGGCGCGAGCCGATGGCGCCGCACAACCTGGCGCTGACGATGGTCGGCGCGGCGCTGCTGTGGGTCGGCTGGTTCGGCTTCAACGCCGGCTCCAACCTCGAGGCCAACGGCGTGGCCGCGCTGGCCTTCCTCAACACCATGGTTGCGCCGGCTGCTGCCGCGCTGGCCTGGACCGTCGGCGAGACGCTGACCAAGGGCCGGCCCTCGCTGCTGGGCGCGGCCTCGGGCGCTGTCTCGGGGCTGGTCGCGGTGACGCCGGCGGCCGGCTTCGTCGGCGTCGGCGGGGCGCTGGTCATCGGCGTGGTCGCCGGCTTCGTCTGCCTGTGGGGCGTCAACGGCCTCAAGCGCCTGCTCGGCGCCGACGATTCGCTCGACGTGTTCGCCGTGCACGGCGTCGGCGGCATCGTCGGCAAGCTGCTGACCGGCGTGTTCGCCAGCCCCAGCCTCGGCGGCATGGGCATCTGTGACTACGTCGAGAACGTCTGCGGGGTCTTCCCGGCGGGCATCGGCGGGCAGGTCTGGATCCAGGCGCAGGGCGTGATCTACACCGTGATCGTCTCCGGCGTGGTGGCCTACCTCGCCTTCAAGCTGGTCGACCTCGTGATCGGACTGCGCGTGACCGAGGAGGCCGAGCGCGAAGGGCTGGACATCAGCTCGCACGGCGAGGCCGCCTACGGCAAGTGACGGGCCCCACCGCGGCCGCGGCTCGAGCCGGCGCAGCGGGCCACCCTCGGGTGGCCCGCTGCGCCTGGCGGCGTCGGCGTCAGCCCCAGGCGTGCTGCCTACAATGGCTCTTCCCTGACGTCCGGGGGCGCCGCCATGGTCCCGCATCTCATCACCGCCCTGACCGGGCCGATCAACGAGCTCGAGCAGCGCATGCTCGAGTCGATGCCGGCCATCGAGCGCTGGTTCCGCCTCGAGTGGATGGAGCACACGCCGCCGTTCTACACCTCGGTCGACATCCGCAACGCCGGCTTCAAGCTCGCGCCGGTCGACACCAACCTGTTCCCCGGCGGCTGGAACAACCTGACCGAGGCCATGCTGCCGCTGGCCGTGCAGGCGGCGATGGCGGCGGTCGAGAAGATCTGCCCCGAGGCCAGGAACCTGCTGCTGATCCCCGAGAAGCACACCCGCAACGCGTTCTACCTGATGAACGTGCGGCGGCTGATGCAGATCTTCCACCAGACCGGGCTCAACGTGCGGCTGGGCACGCTCGACGAGGACGTCAAGCAGCCCACGCGCATCGCGCTGCCCGACGGCAGCGAGCTGACCATCGAGCCGCTGGTGCGCGTGCGCGGGCGCGTCGGCCTCAAGGACTTCGACCCCTGCACGGTGGTGCTCAACAACGACCTCTCCGCCGGCATCCCCAAGGTGCTCGAGAACCTGCACGAGCAGTACCTGCTGCCGCCGCTGCACGCCGGCTGGGCGGTGCGGCGCAAGAGCCACCACTTCCGCAGCTACGAGGAAGTGGCCAAGAAGTTCGCCAAGCTGCTGGGCATGGACCCCTGGCTGATCAACCCGCTCTACGCGCAGTGCGGCAAGGTCAACTTCGCCGACGGCACCGGCATCGATTGCGTCAAGGAGCACGCCGAGGCGCTGATCGCCAAGGTCCGCCGCAAGTACAAGGAATACGGCATCACCGACAAGCCCTTCGTCGTCGTCAAGGCCGACGCCGGCACCTACGGCATGGGCATCATGACCGTGCGCGACCCCAAGGACCTCGACGAGCTCAACCGCCGCACGCGCAACAAGATGAGCGTGATCAAGGAGGGCCAGGAGGTCAGCGAGGTCATCATCCAGGAGGGCGTGCCGACCTTCGAGCGCGTCAACGACGCGGTCGCCGAGCCGGTGGTCTACATGATCGACCGCTACGTCGTCGGCGGCTTCTACCGCGTGCATGCCGAGCGCGGTGTCGACGAGAACCTCAACGCCCCCGGCGCGGCCTTCGTGCCGCTGGCCTTCGCCGAGTCCGGCCAGTTGCCGCGCCCCGGCGCCAAGCCCGGCGCCAGCGCGCCCAACCGCTTCTACATGTACGGCGTGATCGGCCGCCTGGCGATGCTTGCCGCAAGCTACGAGCTCGAGGCCACCGACCCCGAGGCCGAGATCTACGAGTGAGCCGCGCCACGGGGGCCCAGCGGTGAACCCGGCGCCGGCGGCGCGCAGCCCGCTGGCGCTGGCCGCGCTGGTCGTCGGCGCCCTCGGCGTGGTCTTCGGCGACATCGGCACCAGCCCGCTGTACGCGTTTCGCGAGGTCTTCCACGCCGGCGGCGTGCCGGTCACGCCGGCCAAGGTGCTGGGCATCCTGTCGCTGATCTTCTGGACGCTGACGGTCGTCGTCTCGCTGAAGTACGTGCTGCTGATCCTGCGCGCCGACAACCACGGCGAGGGCGGGCTGATCGCGATGATGGCGCTGGCCATCGCCGCGGTCTCGACGCGCCCGCGGCTGCGGCGCAGGCTGCTGCTGGTGGGCATGTTCGGCACGGCGGTGTTCTACGGCGACGCGATCATCACGCCGGCGATCTCGGTGCTGTCGGCGGTCGAGGGCCTGGAGGTCGCCGCCCCGGCGCTGGGCGACTTCGTCGTGCCGGTCACGGTGCTCGTGCTGACCCTGCTGTTTGCCGTGCAGCGCCTGGGCACCGGCGGCATCGGGCGCTGGTTCGGGCCGGTCACGCTGGTCTGGTTCGTGGCCCTGATCGCGCTGGGCCTGCCGCAGGTGCTGGCCCAGCCGCAGGTGCTGGCGGCGCTGAACCCGCTGCACGCGCTGGACTTCGTCGTCGCGCACCCGCTGGTGTCGTTCGTCGCGCTGGGCGCGATCGTGCTGACCGTGACCGGCGCCGAGGCCCTCTACGCCGACCTCGGGCATTTCGGCCGGCGCCCGATCCGCCTGGCCTGGTACACGCTGGTGATGCCGGCGCTGGTCGTCAACTACTTCGGGCAGGGCGCGCTGCTGCTGGCGCAGCCGCAGGCCGTCGACAACCCCTTCTATCGCCTCGCGCCGCAGTGGGCGCTGCTGCCGCTGGTGCTGCTGGCCACCGCGGCAACGGTGATCGCCTCGCAGGCGCTGATCACGGCGGCATTCTCGGTCACCCGCCAGGCGGTGCAGCTCGGGCTGCTGCCGCGCATGCGCGTGCTGCACACCTCGGCGCGCGCGGCCGGCCAGATCTACATGCCCTTCGTCAACTGGAGCCTGTACGTCGCCGTCGTGCTGGCCGTGCTGCTGTTCGGCAGCTCGACCCATCTGGCCGCGGCCTACGGCGTGGCCGTCACGCTGGACATGACGATCACCACGGTGATGACCTTCTTCGTGCTGCGCCACGCCTGGCAGCGCCCGCTGGCGCTGTGCGTCGCCGCCACCGGATTCTTCCTGAGCATCGACCTGCTGTTCTTCGCCTCCAACCTGCTCAAGCTGCCTGCCGGTGGCTGGTTTCCGCTGCTCATCGGCGTCGGCCTGTTCGTGCTGATGCTGACCTGGCTGCAGGGCCGCGAGCGCATGAGCGAGCGGCTGCGCGCCGACGCGATCGACCTGCGCGGCTTCCTCGACGCGGTCTTCGTCGCGCCGCCGGTGCGCGTGCCGGGCACCGCGGTCTTCCTCAGCGCCGAGGAGGGCCTGGCGCCGAACGCGCTGATGCACAACCTCAAGCACAACCAGGTGCTGCACGAGTACAACCTGTTCGTCAGCGTCAGGCACCACGAGGTGCCGTGGATCGGCTTCGACAAGCGCATCGAGATGCAGCCGCTGGGCCACGACTGCTGGCAGCTCACGCTGCACTACGGCTTCAAGAACGACCCCCATGTACCGGCCGCGCTGGCGCTGCTGCGCGACCGCGGCGTGCCGCTCGACGAGATGCGCACCAGCTACTTCCTGTCGCACGACGTCGTCGTGCCGCCGCCGGCGAGCCGGATGTCGGCATGGCGCGCGCAACTGTTCGCGGTGATGCACCGCAACGCCGCGCGCGCGGCCGACTTCCTGTCGCTGCCGCCCACGCGCGTGGTCGAGCTCGGCGCGCGGATCCCGCTGTGACCGCGCTGGCCGGACTCTGGCGCGACCTCTCGGCCTCGGCCGTGGTCGCCGGCTTGGTCGCCGTGCTGGTCGGCTTCACCAGCTCGGTGGCCATCGTCTTCGCCGCCGCGCAGGCGCTGGGCGCGACGCCGGCGCAGACCAGCTCGTGGATCTGGGCCCTGGGCATCGGCATGGGGCTGAGCAGCATCGCGCTGTCGCTGGCCTGGCGCCAGCCGGTGCTGACGGCCTGGTCCACGCCCGGGGCCGCGCTGCTGGCCGCCAGCCAGGGCGTGGCGATGCCCGAGGCCATCGGCGCCTTCGTCGTCTGCGCGCTGCTGATCGTCGCGGCCGGCGTCACCCGCGCCTTCGAGCGCGTGATGGAGCGCATCCCGCTGGCCATCGCCGCGGCGCTGCTGGCCGGGGTGCTGGCGCGCTTCAGCCTCGACGCCGTCGGCGCGGTGGCCAGCGCGCCGACGCTGGTGCTGGGCATGGCGGCGGCCTACCTGGCCGGGCGACGCTGGTGGCCGCGCTACGCGGTGCCCGGCGTGCTGGCCGCCGGGGTCGCGATCGCCGCCGCGCAGGGGCGGCTGCAGCTCGGCGGGGTCGACTGGGCCTGGGCCACACCGGTGTGGACCACGCCCGAGTTCAGCGTCGCCGCGCTGGTCGGCGTCGCGCTGCCGCTGTTCGTCGTCACGATGGCCTCGCAGAACCTGCCCGGCGTGGCCGCGCAGCGCGCCGCCGGCCATGCCACGCCGGTCTCGCCGGTGATCACCGCCACCGGCGCGACGACGCTCGCGCTGGCGCCGTTCGGCGCCTACGCCATCAACCTGGCGGCGATCACCGCGGCGATCTGCATGGGCCGCGAGGCCCACGAGGACCCCGCGCGGCGCTACATGGCGGCAGTGGCCGCCGGCGTGTTCTACCTGCTGCTCGGGCTGGCCGGGGCCACCGTGGCCGGCCTGCTGGCCGCGCTGCCGCGCGAGCTGGTGCTGGCCGTCGCCGGGCTGGCCCTGCTCGCCACGATCGCGACCGCGCTCACGCAGGCCCTGGCCGACCCCCGCCACCGCGACGCCGCGGCGCTGACCTTCCTCGTCGCGCTCTCGGGGCTGAGCGTGGCCGGCATCGGCTCGGCGTTCTGGGCCGTGGTGGCCGGCGCGGTGGCGCTGGCGGTGCAACACTTGCGCGTTCGCCACTAGTCTGCGCGCGCCATGCAACTGCTCTTCGTCGCCGACCCGCTCGAGACCTTCAAGGCCTACAAGGACAGCACCTGCGCGATGATGCGCGAAGCCGCCGCGCGCGGGCACACGCTGTGGGCCTGCGAGCCGGCCGACCTGGTCTGGCGGCGCGATGCGCGCGTCGTCGCGCGCCGCGCGCGCGCGATCGCGCTCAGCGCCGACGACCACGACTGGTTCGGCGTCGTGCAGGAGCGCGAATGGGCGCTGGCCGACGCCGACGCGGTGCTGATGCGCAAGGACCCGCCGTTCGACAGCGAGTACTTCTACGCCACCCACCTGCTCGAGCAGGCCGAGCGCGAGGGCGCCTGCGTGCTCAACCGGCCGCGCGCACTGCGCGACCACCCCGAGAAGCTCGCGGTGATGGAGTTCCCGCAGTTCATCGCGCCGACCCTGGTCACGCGCGACGCACACGCGATCCGCGCCTTCCACGACGAGCACCGCGACATCATCCTCAAGCCGCTCGACGGCATGGGCGGCATGGGCATCTTCCGCGTCGGCCCCGACGGCCTCAACCTCGGCTCGATCACCGAGACCCTCAACCGCCACGGCGCGGTCACCGTGATGGCCCAGCGCTACCTGCACGAGATCGTGCGCGGCGACAAGCGCGTGCTCGTCATCGACGGCCAGCCCGCGCCGTACTGCCTCGCGCGCATCCCGCAGGGCAGCGAGATCCGCGGCAACCTGGCCGTCGGCGGCAAGGGCGTCGCGCAGCCGCTGAGCGCACGCGACCGCGAGATCGCGCTCGGCGTCGGCAGCGTGCTGGCCACGCGCGGCATCGTGCTGGCCGGCCTCGACGTGATCGGCGACTGCCTCACCGAGATCAACGTCACCAGCCCGACCGGGTTTCGCGAGATCGCCCGCCAGACCGGGCACGACCCGGCGCGCGACTTCCTCGACGCCGTCGAGCGCGCCGTCGCGCGACGCTGACGCCGCTGTGCGCGGCGGTCTCGCCCTCAGGCCGCCAGCGGCGCCTGCAACCAGTGCTCGGCGCCGCCGTGCAGCCCGTAGCGCGAGTGGTGCAGCGCGATCAGCGCGGCCATGCGGCGCATCGCCGCGGCCTCGCCGGGCAGCCACTCGCGCAACTGGGCATGCTCGCAGCACAGCATGCCGATCAGGTTGGCGTTGAGCGAGAAGCTCACGTCGATCGTCGAGCGGATGCCCTTGGGCGCGAAGTACGGCGCGACCATCGACGCGGTCACCGGGTCGGCGTGGGTGTCGGCGCAGGCGTGCAGGCCAAAGCGCGCCATCGCGCCGAAGTACGCCGGGTGCGCGCGCTCGCGCAACTGCGCGCCGGCGTCGACGAAATCGCCGGCCCGCGCGTCCCAGGCGGCCAGGCAGACGATCGTGCGGTCGCCGCGCGGGCCGCAGATCGCCCACAGCCCGGCGCGGGTGGTGCCGATCTCGTCGTGCGCGCAGCGGGCGATGCGCCGCGCCGCCTCGGCGCGGTCGATGCGACCCTCGGCGTAGGCCAGGTCGACTTCGGCGAGCACGCGTTCGAAGCTCGTCTGCATGCCTGTGGAACTCCAGTTGGCGGCGGGCCCGGCCCCCGCCCTGGCCGCGAGCGTACGGCCGGCACGCCACCCTGTCTATCGGCGTCGGCGCGGTCGCGCTGCATCCGCGGACACGCCGAACCCGCACGCCCGTGCGGAATTTCACGCCCCCATACCCGACCCCGGGGGGCGTCGGGCCTGCAGTCGCAGTCGACAATTGTTACACCCGCAACCGTAGCGCCCATGCTGTCCGACCCGCTGTGAACAAGCTGCCCCTGACCCACCGTCCGCGCCCCGCGCTCGCCGCGCGCATCGTTGCCCTGCTTGCGCTGCTGCTGGGCGCCGCGGCAGCGCCGGCCGCGCCCATTGCCCTGGCGCCGATGTACGCCAGTGACGTGGCCACCGGCCGCGGCGCCAGCGCCACCTTCGTGCAGATCGACAGCGCCTGGCGCGGCAGCACGGTGCTGTGGGACGAGACCGCACGCCGCTACGGCAGCGGTGCGCCGATCGGCGGCTTCGGCTGGGGCACCGGGCTGTGGGGGCAGGCCGACTTCCACACCGTGCAGCAGGCCCACATGAACGGCCTGCCCAAGGTCGTCAACGCCTGGTCCGAGACGGTCGAGACGATCAACCACGGCAACTCGGCCTACAACACCGCGCACGCCGCCGATTGGGGCCTGGCCGCACCGGTGCCCTTCTTCGCCGACGCCGCAGCCGACGCCGACGAGCACAACTGGACGGCGCACTTCGAAGGCTTCCTGCGCATCGCGACGCCCGGCGAGTACAACTTCAGCGTGCTGTTCGACGACGGCTTCTTCTTCCGCCTGCTCGGCGCCGACAGCGCGCTGGAGATCGGCCGCGACTTCCTCAACCCGCGCGAGCGGCTGGGCTTCGACCACAACCTGCTGCTCTCGCCCGGGCTCTACGGCTTCGAGCTGGGCATGTGGAACCGGCTCGAGGCCGGCGTCGTCGACCTGCGCTGGATGCTGCCGGGCACCACGGCGTGGACCCTGGTGCCGGGCGAGCACCTGCGGCCCGTGCAGAACCTGCCGCCGATGATGTCCTCACCGGCAACGCCGATGGCCGTCCCGCTGCCGCCGACCGCGGCGCTGGTCCTGCTCGGTCTGGGCCTGCTGGCGGCCAGCCGGGGCCTGACCCGCCGCGCCGCGGCCGGGCCTGCCGACGCAGCGGCCTGAAGGACCGCAATGCGGCGGATGCGGCCCGAGCGGCTGCACGGGCCCTGGCGCGTCGCTGCGCATGTCGCGCTGGTCGCGCTGGGCTGGTTCGGCTTTGCCTGGCTGTGGAGCCAGGTGCTGGTGCGGCCCTGGGACTCGGCCGACCTGCGGCTGCTGATCCTCGGCACACTGCTGATCGTGCCGCTGCTGACCCTGGCCTGGGTCGGGCACAACGTGGCGCTGTACCGCCGCCTCGGCCCGCGACGCCAGGTCCGCGCCATCGCGCCGCACTATGCGCTGGACTTCAACGGGCGCGAAGTGGTGGCCGACTTCGAGGCGCTGCAAACGGCGCCGCGCATCGTCATTGACGTCGACGGCGGTCGCAAGCATTACCGCAGCGCCCAGGTGTCGGCATCCGCACCGGCGGCCCTGCCGGCTGCCGCGACGCCCGCCGCGACGCCGCGCGAGGAGGAGCCCCTGGGTGCTTGAGTCCGCGCTGCTGGCCATCCAGCATTCCTGGCCGTTCACGGTGGCGCTGGTGTTCTTCGCCGCCTACCCCATCGTCACCAGCCTGATGTGGGTCACCACCGCGCTGCTGTACCGGCTGCGCTGGGAGCCGCGCGAAGCGCCTGCGGCCACCGGTGACGAGCGCGACTGGCCGCTGGTCAGCGTGCTGGTGCCAGCCCACGACGAGCACGCCGTGATCGCGCGCTCGGTCGCCGCGATGCTGCGCATGGACTACCCGCATTTCGAGGTCCTCGTCATCGACGACGGCTCGACCGACGACACGCTGGCCGCCCTCTCGGCGCTGCGCGCCGACCCGCGGCTGCGGCTGGTGCGCAAGGAGGCCAACGAGGGCAAGGCGATGGCGCTCAACGACGCCATCCCGCTCACGCGCGGCGAGATCCTGATGTGCCTGGACGCCGACGCCGAGCCCGATGCGCTGATGCTGCGCCACCTCGTGCCGCACTTCGATTCGCCACGCGTCGGCGCGGTCACCGGCAACCCGCGCGTGCGCAACACCTCGACCTTCCTCGCGCGGCTGCAGGCCATGGAGTTCTCGTCGATCATCAGCCTGCTGCGCCGCGCCCAGCGCATCTGGGGCCGCGTCGTCACGGTCTCGGGGGTGGTCGCCGCGCTGCGGCGCAGTGCGGTGGTCGATGTCGGCGGCTTCAGCCCGGACATGCCGACCGAGGACATCGAGCTGACCTGGAAGCTGCAGAAGCGCTTCTACGACGTGCGCTACGAGCCGCGCGCGATCTGCTGGATGACCGTGCCGGTGAGCTGGCATGGCCTGTTTCGCCAGCGCCGGCGCTGGGCGCGCGGGCTGATGCAGGTGCTGCAACGCCACGCCGACGTCATGCGGCACTGGCGCTACCGCCGGCTGTGGCCGGTCTTCATCGAATCGTCGCTGTCGATCCTGTGGGCGGCCTGCTTCGTCGCCCTCAGCTCGATCTGGATCGCGTCCTGGTCGGTCGGCCTGCCGCCGGTGGGCGCCTCGCCGATCCCCAACCTGTGGGGCATGACGATCGCCAGCATCTGCCTGCTGCAACTCGCCGCCGGCGCCTGGATCGACCGCCGCTACGACCCCGACATCGTGCGCTTCGTACCGTATGCCATCTGGTACCCCTTGGTGTACTGGGCGTTCCAGTCGGTGACGACGGTGCTGTCGCTGAATTACCTGTGGCGCCGCCCGCAGCGCGAGCCGGTGCGCTGGCAAACGGCGCGCGAGGGCCGCGGCGCATGAACACCCGCAACCGCCGTCGTCCGCTGCGGCCGGGGCCGACTGCCACCGCCGCGCTGGTCGCGCTGGCGCTGGCGCTGGGTGCCAGCCCGCCGGCGCGGGCCGACGACCTGACGCAGGCGCGCAGCGCGCTCGAGCGGCGCGACTTCGCCGCCGCGCTGCCGGTCTACGAGCGGCTGCTCGTGCTGCGCCCGGACGACGTCGACCTGTGGATCGAGGCCGCGCGCGCCAGCGGCTTTGCCGACCGCAATGCCGAGGCCGCCGCGCGCTACCGGCGCGCGCTCGAGCTGGCGCCGCCGCGCCGCGCCGACAGGCTGCCCGCGCTGGCCTGGCAGACCCTGTGGGCCGGCGACGCGGCCGGCGCCGCGCCGCTGTTCGACGAAGTCGCGCGCTCCGGGGCCGACCCGGCGGCACGCGCCGACGCGCTCGACGGGCTGGGCCAGGCCCGCGACGCGCTGGGCCAAGCCGACGCCGCGATCCTTGCCTGGCAGGCCAGCCTCGGCTTGCGGCCCGCGCAAGCGGCAGTCGGGCGCAGGCTGGCGCGCGCGCTGCTGTGGCGCGACCGCCATGCCGAGGCCGACGCGCTGCTGACGCAGGCGCTGGCGCGCGACCCTGCCGACCGCGACAGCGCCTGGCTGCGCGCCAGCGTCTGGAACTTCGCCGGCCGCCACCAGGACGCGGTGCGCGAATTCGAACGCCTGGGCGGCCCACGCGGCGCTGGCGAGCGGCTCGATGCGGCTCGGGCCTGGGCCTGGGCCGGGGTCGACGAGCGCGCGTTGGCACTGCTGGCCGACACCGCCGATGCCGACGCGCGCTGGTGGCGCGACCACCGGCTGCAGCGCGAGCTGCGGCCCTACGCCTGGGGCCGCGTCGAGCACTCGACCGACGCCGACCGCCTCGATACGTCGTCGCTGGTGCTGGGCTACGGCTGGCAACTGCAGCCGGCGGCGCGGGTCGACATCCAGGCGCGGCGGGTCAGCCTCGACGAGCCCGGCGCCACCCGCAGCGCCACCGAGTTGCAGTGGCGCTGGCGGCAGCGATACGGCCAGCCGGGTGCCCCGGGCGGCCTGTGGTGGCCCTCGCTGAGCCTGCGCGCGACCGACTGGGGCGACTGGACCCCGCTGGCCGGACAGGCCGCGCTGGCCTGGCTGCCGCGCGATGGCTGGCGCGTCGACGCCGAGCTCGGGCGCGAGTCGGTCGAGACCACGCGCGCCGTCGCCGAGCGGGTGCAGGTCGACACCCTGGCGCTGGGCCTGGACCACCGGCCGCATCCGCGCCTGACGCTGACCGCCGGTCTGGCGGCGCTGCGCTTCGACGACGGCAACCGGCGCCAGCGCGCCACCGCCCGCGCGCAGTGGCTGCTGGCGGGGCAGCCGCGCTGGGTCCTCGGCGCCGAGGCCCTGGCCTTCCACAACGAGCGCCCGAGCGGCGCCGGCGTGCCCGCGCGCGGCTACTGGAACCCGGCGCGCTACCGCGAGGCGCGCGCCTACACCATGGTCGAGGTCGAGCGCCGGCCCTGGGATTTCTCCGCACGGCTGGGCCTGGGCGCGGCGGTCGAGGTCGACGGCGACGGCCTGCGCAGCCACGGCCAGCCGCAGCAGTGGGCGCTGGCCGTCGGCCGCGACCTCGGGCCGCAGGCCCGGCTGCAGTTGGGCGTCGCCGGCGCCGGCGCCGGCATGGGACTGAGCGGCGGCAGCGGCTACTGGCGGCGCGGCGCGACGCTCAGCCTGCACGCCTGGTTCTGACCGCCGCCGCAGCGACAATCGCGGCCGTCATGGCCTTGCTCTCGCTGTCCAACGCCCACCTCGCCTACGGCCATGTCGCCTTGCTCGACGGCACCGGCTTCGCGCTCGAAGCCGGCGAGCGGCTCGGGCTGATCGGGCGCAACGGCAGCGGCAAGTCCTCGCTGCTCAAGATCGTCGCCGGGCTGGAGCGCGCCGACGACGGCCTGCTGCAGCTCACGCCGGGGCTGCGCGTGCGCTATGTCGCGCAGGAGCCGGTCTTCGACGGTGCGGCCAGCGTGTTCGAGACGGTGGCCGACGGCGTCGCCGAGGCGCGCGCGCTGCGCGCGGCCTACGAGGCGCATGCCGACGGCGTCGACCTCGACGCGCTGCAGACACGCCTGGAGGCGCTCGACGGCTGGAACTGGGAAGCGCGCGTGCAGACCACGCTGCAGCGCCTCGGGCTGGCCGGCGAGCAGCGCATCGGCGAGCTCTCGGGCGGCACGCTCAAGCGCGTCGCGCTGGCCCAGGCGCTGGTCGCGCGCCCCGAGGTCCTGCTGCTCGACGAGCCGACCAATCACCTCGACCTCGACGCCATCGCCTGGCTCGAGGAGCTGCTGCTGGCCTTTCGCGGCAGCGCGATCGTCGTGACCCACGACCGCGCCTTCCTCGACGCGGTCTGCACGCGCATCGTCGAGCTCGACCGCGGCCAGTTGCGCAGCTACCCCGGCAACTACGCGGCCTACGAGCGCGCCCGCGACGAGCAGCTCGCCGCCGAGGCGCAGGCCCAGGCGCGCGCCGACAAGCTGCTCGCCCAGGAGGAGGTCTGGGTCCGCCAGGGCGTCGAGGCGCGGCGCACGCGCAGCGTCGCGCGCATCGCGCGGCTGCAGGCGCTGCGCGTGCAGCGCGCCGCCCGGCGCGAGGCGCTGGGCCAGGTGCGGCTCGAGGTCGACGCCGGCATGCGCAGCGGGCGCGTGGTCGCCGAGCTGCGCGAGGTGACGCTGCGCTTTGGCGGGCGCAGCATCGTCGAGCGCTTCGATGCGACGATCCTGCGCGGCGACAAGGTCGGGCTGATCGGCCCCAACGGCGCCGGCAAGACCACGCTGCTGCGGCTGATCCTCGGCGAGCTGCAGCCGAGCGCGGGCCGGGTGCGGCTGGGCACGCGGCTGCAGGTGGCGTACTTCGACCAGATGCGCAGCGCGCTGGCGCTGGATGCCACGCTGGCCGACACGATCAGCCCGGGCAGCGAGTGGATCGAGACCGCCGGCGGCCGCAAGCATGTGATGAGCTACCTCGGCGACTTCCTGTTTGCCGCCGAGCGCGCGCACGCGCCGGTGCGCACGCTCTCGGGCGGCGAGCGCAACCGCCTGCTGCTGGCGCGGCTGTTCGCGCTGCCGGCCAACGTGCTGGTCCTCGACGAGCCGACCAACGACCTCGACATCGACACCCTCGAGCTGCTCGAGCAGCGGCTGCAGGACTATGCCGGCACGGTCTTCCTGGTCAGCCACGACCGGCGCTTCCTCGACAACGTGGTCACCAGCACCATCGCGCACGAGGGCGGCGGCCACTGGCGCGAGTACGAAGGCGGCTACGAGGACTGGCAGCGCCAGCGCGCGCGCAGCGCCGCGGCAGCGCCGGTGGCACCCAGGCCGGCGCCGAAGCCCGCCGCGCCGCCCGCAGCCCGGCCCGCGGGCAAGCTCGGCTTCAAGGAGCAGCGCGAGCTCGACGCGCTGCCCGCGCGCATCGACGCGCTCGAGGCCGAGCAGCGCGCGATCACCGAGCGGCTGGCCAGCGCCGAGCTCTACACCCGCGAGCCGCAGACGGTCACCGCACTGCAGGCGCGCTACGCGCAGATCGACGACGAGCTGCTCGCCGCGCTCGAGCGCTGGGAGGCGCTGGGCTCGCGCTGAGCCGCGCGCTCAGGCTTCGCTGCCCTCGCCCGGCCCTGGGCCCGCGCCACGCAGCGCGCCCAGCACCGCGGCGCTGTGCTCGCCCAGCGCCGGGGCGCGGCGGCCGCCGCGCCCCGGCGTGCGCGAGAGCTTGGGCACGACGCCGGGCACGTCGAGCGCCAGGCCGTCGGCGGTGACGATGCGCTCGATCATGCCGCGCGCGCGGTAATGCGGGTCGGCGGCGATGTCGGCGGCGGTGTAGATGCGCGCCACCGGCACCCCGGCGCCTTGCAGTGCGGCGACGACCTCGGCCACGCTGCGCGTCGCGGTCCAGGCGCCGATCGCGGCGTCGATCTCGGCCACGCGCGGCACGCGCAGCGCGTTGGTTGCCAGGCCCGGGTCGTCGGCGAGGTCGGCGCGGCCGACCGTGCGCATCAGCCGCCTGTAGATCGAGTCGGCGTTGCCGCCGACGACGACGCGGCCGTCGGCGCAGTCGTAGGCGTTGCTCGGCGCGATGCCCGGCAGCGCCGAGCCGGCGGGCTGGCGCACCGCGCCGAATGCGCTGTACTCGGGCAGCAGGCTCTCCATGCAGTTGAACACCGACTCGTAGAGCGCGACGTCGACGACCTGGCCGCGGCCGTCGCGCTGGCGGGCCTGCAGCGCCAGCAGCACGCCGATCAGGCCGTGCAGCGCGGCCAGCGTGTCGCCCAGGCTGACGCCGGCGCGCACCGGCGCGCGACCGGGCTCGCCCATCAGGTGGCGCATGCCGCCGACGGCTTCGGCGACCACCGCAAAACCGGGCAGGTCGCGGTACGGGCCGCTCTGGCCGTAGCCGCTGACGCGCAGCATGACCAGGCCGGGGTTGGCCGCGGCCAGCCGCTCGGGGCCCAGGCCCCAGCGCTCGAGCGTGCCGGGCTTGAAGTTCTCGATCAGCACGTCGCACTCGGCGGCCAGCGCGCGCACCGCGTCGCGCCCGGCGTCGGTGCGCAGGTCGAGCACGACGCTTTGCTTGCCGCGGCTCTGCACCTGCCACCAGACGCTGGTGCCGTCGTGCAGCAGCCGCCACTGGCGCAGCGGGTCGCCCTCGGGCGGCTCGACCTTGAGGACCTCGGCGCCGAAGTCGGCCAGCATCTTGCCGACGAAGGGCCCGGCGATGAGCTGGCCGAGTTCGAGGACCTTGATCCCGGCCAGCGGCGGCGGGGCAGGGGTGGGGGCATCGGACATGGCCGCGATGGTACGCGCGCGGACAGCGCCGGCGCGATGCCCCCGGCCTACCCGCCGGCGTGCTCGACCTGCTCCAGCGTGTGGCGCGCGCCGGGGTAGCGCCCGAGCCGCTCGACCAGCACCGGCAGCGACTGCGCCAGCGCCGCGCGCAGCGTGTGCGGCGGGTTGAGCACCCACAGGCCGCTGCCGGTCAAGCCCCAGCCGCCTTCGCCGCCCGGGCAGACGTGCAGGCTCGCGTGCAGCCAGCCGCGCGGTGCATCGCGCGAGGCGGCGCGCAGCCGCCGCGGCAGTTGCGCGGCCTCGACCAGCGGCAGCAGCGGGTACCAGACCAGCACGGTGCCGGTCGGGAAGCGCGCCAGCGCCTCGCGCAGTGCGGCCAGCGTCTGCGCGTAGTCGGTCTTGAGCTCGTAGCTCGGGTCGATCAGGACCACGCCGCGCCGCGACGGCGGCGGCAGCTCGCGCGCGATCGCGCCGAAGCCATCGCCGAGCACGACGCGGGTGTGCGGCCGCTCGCCGAGGTAGGCGGCGAGGATGCGGTGGTCGGTCGGGTGGCGCTCGTAGAGGTGCAGGCGGTCGCCCGCGCGCAGCAGCATCTGCGCGAAGGCCGGCGAGCCGGGGTACTGCGCGAGCCGGCCGCCGCCGTTGAACTCGCGCACCCGCGCGACATAGTCGGCCAGCGGCGGCGGCAGACCGGGCGCGTCCCAGAGCCGGCCGATGCCGTCGCGGTACTCGGCGTTGCGCTGCGCGTAGTCGCTCTCGAGCGAGTAGCCGCCGGCGCCGGCGTGGGTGTCGAGCAGGGTGTAGGGCTTGGCCTTGAGCGCCATGTGGCGCAGCACCTGCACCAGCACCAGGTGCTTGAGCACGTCGGCGTGGTTGCCGGCATGGAAGGCGTGGCGGTAGGCGAGCATGGTGCACTGTAGCCGCGCCGCGCCGGCGCGCGATTCGATGCCGAAAGCGCAAGACAGCTTTGCCGTGGCGGCAGGCGCCGCCGATGCCCCGCCCCGGGTCTGGGTGGTTACCCCGCGATTACACTGCCCCGACAATCGACGCCCCGGCGCGTGTGCGCGCTCCGGGGCGTACCTCACTGTAAGCGGCTGCCTTGGCGGCTGGCGCGGCTTGGGGTCAGGGTCGCGGTCCCGGCCACGGCATTGACCCCAATCCGTATCGACCACTCTCGCCGGGAGACGCCATGCCCCACGCCCAAGCCGAGGCCCCGACCGCCATCGCCGCGCCTGCCCATGTCCGCCACACCCGGCTCATCGCCTGGGTCGCCGAGGTCGCTGCGCTGACGCAGCCCGCGGCCATCGTCTGGTGCGACGGCTCGCCGGCCGAGTACGAGCGCCTGTGCGAGCGGCTGGTCGCGGCCGGCACGATGCAGCGCCTCGACCCCGCGCTGCGCCCGCGCAGCTTCCTTGCGCGCAGCGACCCCGGCGACGTCGCCCGCGTCGAGGACCGCACCTTCATCTGCAGCCAGCGCCGCGAGGACGCCGGCCCGACCAACCACTGGGTCGCGCCGGCCGAAATGCGCGCGACGCTGCAGACCGGCCCGGGCGCGCTGTTTCGCGGCAGCATGCGCGGACGCACGATGTACGTCGTGCCGTTCTCGATGGGCCCGGTCGGCTCGCACATCTCGCACATCGGCGTCGAGCTGACCGACAGCGCGTACGTGGCGGTCAGCATGCGCACGATGACGCGCATGGGACAGCGCGTGCTCGAGCAGCTCGGCAGCGACGGCGCCTTCGTGCCCTGCGTGCACAGCGTCGGCGCGCCGCTGGCGCCGGGCCAGGCCGACGTGGCCTGGCCGTGCAACAAGACCAAGTACATCGTGCACTACCCCGAGACGCGCGAGATCTGGAGCTACGGCTCGGGCTACGGCGGCAACGCGCTGCTGGGCAAGAAGTGCTTCGCGCTGCGCATCGCCTCGACCATGGGCCGCGACCAGGGCTGGCTCGCCGAGCACATGCTGATCCTCGGCGTGACCGACCCGCAGGGCCGCAAGCACCATGTCGCCGCGGCCTTCCCCAGCGCCTGCGGCAAGACCAACTTCGCGATGCTGGTGCCGCCAGCGGGCTTTGCCGGCTGGAAGGTCACGACCATCGGCGACGACATCGCCTGGATCAAGCCCGGCGCCGACGGCCGGCTCCACGCGATCAACCCCGAGGCCGGCTACTTCGGCGTCGCCCCCGGCACCAACGCGCACACCAACCCCAACTGCATGGCCTCGCTGGCGCACGACGTCATCTTCACCAACGTCGCGCTGACCGACGACGGCGACGTCTGGTGGGAGGGTCTGAGCCAGACGCCGCCGGCGCACCTGATCGACTGGCAGGGCCGCGACTGGACGCCCGAGATCGCCAAGGCCCACCCCGGCCCCGACGGCAAGCCACGCCCGGCCGCGCACCCCAACGCGCGCTTCACGGTGGCGGCGACCAACAACCCGGCGCTCGACCCCGAATGGGACAACCCGCAGGGCGTGCCGATCGACGCCTTCATCTTCGGCGGCCGCCGCTCGACCACCGTGCCGCTGGTCACCGAGGCGCGCAACTGGCTCGAGGGCGTCTACATGGCCGCGACGATGGGCAGCGAGACCACCGCTGCGCAGGCCGGCGCGACCGGCATCGTGCGCCGCGACCCGTTTGCGATGCTGCCGTTCTGCGGCTACCACATGGGCGACTACTTCGGGCACTGGCTCGACATGGGGCGCCAGCTCGAGGCCGCGGGCCACACGCTGCCCAGGATCTTCTGCGTCAACTGGTTCCGCAAGGGCGAGGACGGCAAGTTCGTCTGGCCCGGCTACGGCGAGAACATGCGCGTGCTGCAGTGGATCGTGCAGCGCGTGCGCGGCGAGGGCGGCGGCGCCGAGCACCTGTTTGGCATCAGCCCGCGCTACGAGGACCTGAACTGGGCGGGTCTGGCGTTCCCGCGCGAGCGCTACGCCGCCGTGATCGGCATCGACCACCCCGCCTGGGCCCAGGAGATGAAGCTGCACGACGCGCTGTTCGAGCAGCTCGGCAGCCGCGTGCCGGCCGCGCTGGCGCAGGCCCGCCGCCAGCTCGAGGAACGCCTCGCGGCCTGAGCGCCGATGCGCATCCAGCTGCTGTCGGACCTGCACCTCGAATCCGAAGCCTTCACCCCGCAGCCGGCCCCCGGTGCCGACCTGCTGGTGCTGGCCGGCGACATCGACAGCCGCTGGCACGGCTACGCGCGCTTTGCCGACTGGCCGGTGCCGGTCGTCGTCGTCGCCGGCAACCACGAGTTCGACGGGCGCGACCTCGACCAGGCCTGGCCGGCACTGGCTGCGCATTGCGCGGCGCTCGGGCTGAGCCTGGTCGAGCGCGCGGTCTGGCGCGGCCGCGGCGCCTGCGGCACCCGGCTGCGGCTGCTGGCCACCGTGCGCTGGAGCGACTTCGACGTCTTCGGCGCCGCCGGCCGGCCGCGGGCGATGCGCGCGGCGGGCTACTACGCGCGGGTCATGCGCGCGCGCCGCGGCGACGCCCCGTTCGATGCCGCCGCCGTACGCGCCGAGGCGCTGGCCTGCCGCGCCTGGCTGGCGCAGGCGCTGGCCGAGCCGGCGCCGGCGGGCGAGCGCACGGTGGTCGTCACGCACTACGCGCCCAGCCTGCACAGCCTGGACCCGCGCTACGGCCGCCAGCCGGGCACGGCCAGCTTCTGCAACGCCGACGAGGCGCTGATGCCCGGCGTCGACCTCTGGCTGCACGGCCATGTGCACCGGCGCCACGACTACCGCATCCTGCACGCCGACGGCCGCAGCACGCGCGTCGTCGCCCACCCGCGCGGCATCGCCGCCAAGGGCGAGTGCGCCGGCCACGACCCGCTGCGCCTGATCGAGGTCTGATCCGCGGCGGTGTCCGGGCCGGCACCTGCGGCATGCCACACTGGACGCCCGACCGTCTCGAGCCCGCAGGTGTGCCGATGAAGATCCTCCTCGCCGTCGACGGCAGCCCCTACACCAAGCGCATGCTGGCCACGCTGGCCGCGCACGACGAGTGGTTCGGCCCCGGCCACCGCTACACCGTGCTGCATGCGGTGCCCGAAGTGCCCCGGGGCGCGGCGGCGAAGGTCGAGCGCGAGGTGCTCAAGGCCTACTACGCGCAGGCCGCCGACCAGGTCTTCAAGCCGATCCGCAGCTTCCTCGGCCGCCAGGGCATCGAGGCGCAGTACCGCTACAAGATCGGCCCGGCGGCAGCGGCCATCGCGGCCGAGGCCGCCCGCGGCGGCCATGACATCGTGGTCCTCGGCTCGCACGGCCATGGCGCGCTGGTCAACCTGGTCATGGGCTCGGTGGCGACCCAGGTGCTGGCGCAGTGCAGGACGCCGGTGCTGATCGTGCGCTGAGCGCACCCGCCGCGCGGGCCAGGCTCAGCGCGTGCGCAAGCCGTCGAAGCAGGTCCGCAGCACGGTCTCGACGATGCGCTCGTCGTCGTACTGGCCGGTGCTCTGCAGCATCGCGACGACCGGGTCGCAGGCCCGCGCGAACAGCGTGTAGAGCACGACCTCGGGCGGCAGGCCGGGGTCGATGTCGCCCTCGCGCTGGGCCTGCACGATGGCCTGGCCCAGGCGCTCGCTGACTTCGTTGACCGCATCGAGGTAGCCGCGGTGCTGCAGCAGCGCGTTGCGCAGCGTCGAGTTCTGCGCCGGCAGCGACGGCATCTGCCCGGCGAGCTGGACCTGCATCGCCCAGCGCGTGACCGCGCGCAGGCGCTCGATCGCGCGCGGCTGCTCGCGCAGCGCTGCGCTGTCCAGGAAGGCCAGCGTGCGCTGCAGCACACGCACCATCGCCGCCGCGGCGAGCTGCTCCTTCGACGGGAAATGCTTGTACAGGCTGGCCTTGGCGATGCCGACGTCGGCGGCGACCTCGTCGACCGTCATCGCCTCGAAGCCCTTCTCGGCGAGCAGGCGGTTGACGCTGTCGACGATCGCGTCTTCACGCACTTGCAGCATCTGCTGCCGAAAGGAGACGCGGGCCATCCTGGCATTTTATGACGCGCCGGGCCGCGGCGCGACGCCCGAGGCCAGCAACTGCACCGTCAGGTCTGAGCGCCCTCAGCGGCCGGCCGCCCGCGCCCACCAGAGCCGCCGGCGGGCCCGCGGTGCGGCGCGTGGCGCCTCTTCGGCTGCGGCCGACAGCGACATCTCCAGACCGTAGGTGGTGCCCATGTCGGCAGCGTCGGGCATGCCGACCGCACGCCGACGCGCGCGCAGACGCTGCCACCAGTTCGGGCGCGGGTTCGGGCGCAGCATGGCAGTCTCCTCACCGGTGCATCGGTAGCGACACCTTAGCGACCTAGTGTGACCGCCGTGATGGCGCAGGCAAGCCCTCGGATGAGGGAGAAGCCGGCGCCAGTTCACGCGTTCAGGCGGCGGTCGCCGGTCGCGCGTCGGCTGCCGACAACACGGCCTGCGCGCCCTGGGCCAGGGCCGCGCCGATGCGCTCGACCAGCCCGGGCGCGCGGGCATCGGCCTGGCCGAACTGCCATTGGTGCCAGTACAGCGCCACCGGCACGGTGACGGCCGGGGCCAGCGCGAGCAGCGCACCGGCAGCGACCGCGGCGCGGACCTGGATCCACGGCGCGACGCCGACCCCCCAGCCGAGCGTGGCGGCGCGCACATAGGCCTCGCTCGAGGGCACGTAGCGCTCCTGCAGGCGCGGCGCGACGACACCGAAAGCGCGCGCCACCCACTGCGCCTGCATGTCGTCCTTGCGGTTGTAGACCAGGAACGGCACGCGCGCGAAGTTGTCGGGCCCGAGCCCGCGCGGCAGCAGGGCCTGCACGAAGCGCGGGCTGGCCACCGCGGTGTAGTGCATCACGCCCAGCGGCCGCAGCGCACAGCCGCGCAGCGCCTGGTCGACCGTGCTGACGCAGCCCAGCACCGCGCCCTGGCGCAGCCAGTCGTGGGTGAAGTCCTGGTCGTCGACGACCAGCTCCAGCCCGTAGCCCTCGCGCAGCCCGGCCTGGACGAGCGGGTCCAGCGCCGCCGGCACCCAGGTCGCCAGGCTGTCGGCATTGACCGCCACCGGCACGCGCTCGCCGGCGACGGCCGCGCCCAGCGTGCGGCCCAGCTCGGCGCGCAGCGCATGCCACTGGCGGGCAAAGCGCAGCAGGACCTTGCCGGCCTCGGTCAGCGCCAGCGGGCGCGAGCGCACGACCAGCGGCTGGCCGACCTGGGCCTCGAGCGCGCGCAGGCGCTGCGAGACCGCCGACTGGGTGACGGCCAGCCGCTGCGCCGCCCGCTCGAAGCCGCGCTCGTCGGCCAGCGCGGCCAGGCAGTCGAGCGCGATCGGGTCGATGTCTCGCATATCAGCTTTGCTAATGACCAACAAAATTTGTTGATCCGTGCTGATGATACGGCCCGGCTGACGACAATCCTGTGCATGGCGGCCCGCCCCCGCGCCGCGCCACACTGCTGTGGAGCCTGTCATGCACGTCATCGTCCTCGGCGCCGGCATCGTCGGCATCAGCACCGCCTGGCACCTGCTGGCCGAAGGCCACCGGGTGACGGTGATCGACCGCCAGCCCGACGCGGCGCTCGAGACCAGCTACGCCAACGGCGCGCAGGTCTCGGTCAGCCACTGCGAGCCCTGGGCCAGCGCCGACGCGCCGCTCAAAGTCGCGCGCTGGCTGCTGCGCGAAGACTCGCCGCTGCTGTTCCGGCCGCGGCTGGACCCGCACCAGTGGCGCTGGGGCCTGGCCTTCCTGGGCCAGTGCCACGGCGCCGCGTTCGAGCGCAATGTCGCCCAGCTCGTCGCGCTCGGCCGCTACAGCCATGAGGCGCTGAAGGCGGTGGTCGCCGCCACCGGCATCGAGTACCAGCGGCTCGAGCGCGGCATCCTGCACTTCTACACCCGGCGCGCCGACCTCGACGCCGGCATCGCCGGCGCGCAACTGATGCGCCGCCATGGCCTCGACCGCCGGGTGCTGACCCGCGACGAGGTCCTGGCCGTCGAGCCAGCGCTGGCTGCTTTCGGCGCGCAGATCGTCGGCGGCACCTACACGCCCAGCGACGAGTCGGGCGACGCCTGCGCGTTCACGCAGCAGCTCGCCCGGCACTGCGCGGCGCGCGGCGCCAGCCTGTGCTACGGGCAGGCGGTGCTTGGCCTCGAGCGCGGCGCCGATGGCATCAGCGGCGTGCGGCTGCGCGAACTGTCCACCGGACGTGTGCACACACTCACCGCCGATCACTATGTGGCTGCGATGGGTTCGTACACCGCGCCGCTGCTGCGGCCGCTGGGCATCGCCCTCAACATCTACCCGGCCAAGGGCTATTCGGCGACGCTGCGGCTGCTGCACCCCGAGCGCGCCAGCACGGTCAGCCTGCTCGACGAGGCGCACAAGATCGTCTATTCCCGGCTTGGCGACCGCATCCGCATCGCCGGCACCGCCGAACTTTCCGGCTACGATGCCTCCATTGACAGCGAGCACTCACAACGCCGCTGCCGCGCGCTGGTCCACCGCTTCGAGCAGATCTTCCCCGGTGTGGCCGACACCCGCGAGCCGAACTACTGGGCCGGGCTGCGGCCGAGCACACCCAACAACATCCCCTACATCGGCCGCAGCCGCATCGCCAACCTGTGGCTCAACGCCGGCCACGGCACGCTGGGCTGGACGCATGGCGCGGGCTCGGGCCGCGCGCTGGCGCTGCTGATCGGCGGCCGGCGGCCCGAGCTGGCCTTCGGCTTCTGCGGGCCGGCGGCGGCCCCGGGGGCGCGGGCGGTGCCGTCGGCGGCCCGGGCCTGATCGCCGGCGCGGCGGCCGCGCACGGCGACGCGCTCAGCCGCGGCGGCGCGTGCCGCCACCGCGTGGCCGGCCGGCCTTCGCCACCGGCGCGGCGCGCCGCGGGCGTGAGACATCGGCCAGCCGCAGCGTGCTGTTGACCAGGCCCTCGACCGCCTCGGCGAGGTCGCGCGGGGGCTCCAGCGTGTCGATCTCGGCCAGCAGCGCATCGGCGTCGTCGAGGTCCTCGGGCGCGAGGTGCTGGTAGAGCACGGCCAGCGGCTCGAGCAGCGCGGCCTCGTCGCAGGCCATCAGCGCCTCGAAGTGCCCGAGCGCCAGCGCAAAGCCGGCGACCCAGGGCAGCACGGTCTCGGACGGGGTGGCGTCGGCGTCGAGCTCGTAGACCCAGGGGTCGAACCAGTCGCGCCGCCCGATCGCCAGGTCGAGCTCGGCGTGGCGGCGCTGCGCCAGCGCGTGCACGCGCGCCAGCGCGGCGCCCGGCGGCGCCGCGCGGCCCTCGCTGTCGGCGACGAAGCGCAGCCACTGCGCCGCCGGCACCGGCTGCGGCTGCAAGAGCACGCCGACGAGGTAGCCGTCGAGCATGCTGACGTCGAGCGGCTCGAGCGGCGGCGCCAGCGCGTCGAGCTGCTGCTGCAGCTCCTGCAGCTCGGCGTCGGACAGGGGCTGGGGCGACATCGCGGCGATTGTCGCGCGCGCCGGGTGGCGGCGTGCCGACCGCCGCTCGTCGGCGCCCCGGGTCCGGGGGGATGCCGCGGCGGCCCCCGGGCGATTACATTGGGTCACTGATCCGCGGCACCTGCCAGGCGCAGGCCGCGGCCCCGGTCCCAACGACGTCCTCACCCGAGGACTTGACAGCCCGCCCTCCGTGGCGGGCTCTTTTTTTGCCGCCGCGCCGTGGCGCCCTCCGCCGTAGACTGTGCAGCACACCGATTGCCGCGCAAGCCCACCGATGGCCGACACCCCCGCCGCCTACACCGACACCGCCGACATCGGCCACTGGATCGCCGGCCGGCGCACGCCCGGCAGCGGCAATCGCCGCCAGGATGTCTACGACCCGGCCAGCGGGCGCGTCGCGCGCCAGGTGCTGCTCGGCAGCGCCGAGGACGTCGCGGCGGCCGTGGCCGCGGCGCGCGCGGCCTTCCCGGCCTGGGCCGAGACGCCGCCGCTGCGCCGCGCGCGCGTGCTCAACCGCTTCCTCGCGCTGCTCGTCGAGCAGCGCGACACGCTGGCGGCGATGATCACCGCCGAGCACGGCAAGGTCTTCGACGACGCGCAGGGCGAGGTCACGCGCGGCATCGAGATCGTCGAGTTCGCCTGCGGTGCGCCGCAGTTGCTGAAGTCGGACTACACCGACCAGGTCTCGACCGGCATCGACAACTGGACACTGCGCCAGCCGCTGGGCGTGGCGGCCGGCATCACGCCGTTCAACTTCCCGTGCATGGTGCCGTGCTGGATGTTCCCGCTTGCGCTGGCCTGCGGCAACGCCTTCGTGCTCAAGCCCAGCGAGCGCGACCCCTCGCCCTCGCTGCTGATGGCCGCGCTGCTGCAGCAGGCCGGCCTGCCCGATGGCGTGTTCAACGTCGTGCAGGGCGACAAGGCGGTGGTCGACGCGCTGCTCGCCCACCCCGACGTGCAGGCCCTGTCCTTCGTCGGCTCGACCGCGGTCGCCCAGCACATCTACGAGACCGGCGCGCGCCACGGCAAGCGCGTGCAGGCGCTCGGCGGCGCCAAGAACCACCTGGTCGTGATGCCCGACGCCGACCTGGCGCAGGCCGTCGACGCGCTGGTCGGCGCGGCCTACGGCTCGGCCGGCGAGCGCTGCATGGCGATCAGCGTCGCGGTGCTGGTCGGCGAGGTCGGCGACCGCCTGGTGCCGCGCCTGGCCGAGCGCGTGCGCGCGCTGCGCATCGACGCCGGCACGGTACCCGGCACCGAGATGGGCCCGATCGTCACCCGTCAGGCCCTCGAACGCATCGAGGCCTGCGTCGCCGCCGGCGTGCGCGAGGGCGCGACCCTGGTCGTCGACGGCCGCGGCCTGCGGGTGCCCGGCCGCGAGGGCGGCTTCTTCATGGGCGGCACGCTGTTCGACCACGTCACGCCGGCGATGCGGCTGTGGCGCGAGGAGATCTTCGGCCCCGTGCTGAGCTGCGTGCGCGTGCCCGACCTGAACGCGGCGCTGCAACTCGTCGCCGACCACGAGTACGGCAACGGCGTGGCCGTCTACACCCGCGACGGCCGCACCGCGCGCGAATTTGCCCGCCGCGTGCAGGCCGGAATGGTCGGCGTCAACGTGCCGATCCCGGTGCCGATGGCCTGGCACGGCTTCGGCGGCTGGAAGAAGAGCCTCTTTGGCGACCTGCACGCCTACGGCCCCGAGGGCGTGCGCTTCTACACCCGCCAGAAGAGCGTGATGCAGCGCTGGCCGGCAGCCGCAGCGGGCGGCGCCGAATTCACGATGCCGACGGCGCGCTGAACCCGCTCCGAACCCGTGCCGCGGGGCCTGAAGGCGGGTCTCGAGCAGCTTCAGGCCACCACGCAGGTCGCGTGGCCGCGCAAACTGCGCCAAGTGCTTGATTCCTTGGCGCGCCCGAGACGGTTCGAACGTCCGACCCCTGCCTTCGGAGGGCAGTACTCTATCCAGCTGAGCTACGGGCGCGTGGATTGGCCATTGTAGCCGCCCGCCTAGAATGCCCGGCCTGACTGCGCGTGCGCCGACGGCGCGCGCCCCGAGCCGATGACCCTTGCCGCCCCCTTCGATGCCGAACGCGCGCTGGCGCTGGCCGCGCGCACGCTCGACATCGAGGCCGCCGCGCTGGCCGGTGTCAAGGCCCGCCTCGGCCCGGCCTTCGTGCAGGCCGTGCAGGCCATGCTGGCCTGCCGCGGCCGGGTCGTCGTGACCGGCATGGGCAAGAGCGGACATGTGGGGCGCAAGATCGCCGCGACGCTGGCCTCCACCGGCACGCCGGCGATGTTCGTGCACCCGGCCGAGGCCAGTCACGGCGACCTCGGCATGGTCACCCCGGCCGACCTCGTGCTGGCGATCTCGAACTCCGGCGAGAGCGACGAGCTCAACCTCATCGTGCCGCTGCTGCACCGCCTGGGCACCCTGCTGATCGCGATGACCGGGCGCGCCGACTCGACGCTGGCGCGCCACGCCAGCATCGTGCTGTCGAGCGCGGTCGAGCAGGAGGCCTGCCCGCTCAACCTCGCGCCGACGGCGAGCACGACGGCGCAGATCGCGCTGGGCGACGCGCTGGCCGTCGCCCTGCTCGACGCGCGCGGCTTTCGCGAGGCCGACTTCGCGCGCTCGCACCCGGGCGGCACGCTGGGTCGGCGGCTGCTGGTGCACGTGGCCGACCTGATGCGCAGCGGCCAGGCGCTGCCGCGCGTCGCGCCGCAGACCGCGCTGGCCGAGATGCTGCGCACGATGAGCGCCCAGGCGCTGGGCTTTGCCGCCGTCGTCGACGACGACGGCCGCCTGCTGGGCATCTTCACCGACGGCGACCTGCGCCGGCTGATCGAGCGCGGCGGCGACCTGCGCGCGCTGCGCGCCGGCGAGGTGATGCGGCGCGACCCGCGCACGATCGCCGCCGACGCGCTGGCCGTCGATGCTGCGGCGCTGATGGAGCAGCACCGCATCACCGCGGTGCTGGTCACCGACGAGCACGGCCGGCTGCTCGGCGCGGTCAACAGCAACGACCTGATGCGCGCGAAGGTGATCTGATGCCGTCGCCCGCGCTGCACTTCCCGCCCGAGCTGCTGCTGGCCGCGCAGGGCCCGGGGCTGGGCATGAAGGCCGCGGTGTTCGACGTCGACGGCGTGCTGACCGACGGCACGCTCTACCTCGGCGAGGCCGGCGAGACGCTCAAGGCCTTCCACGTGCTCGACGGCCACGGCCTGAAGCTGCTGGCGCAAGCGGGCATCGTGCCGATCGTGATCAGCGGGCGCGACTCGCCGGCGCTGCGCCGGCGCGTGGCCGACCTGGGCCTCGCGCAGGCGGTCTGCGGCGCGCCTGACAAGCTCGCTGCGGCCGAGGCGCTGCGCGCGCAGCTCGGGCTGGGCTGGGCCGAGATCGCGGCGATCGGCGACGACTGGCCCGACCTGCCGCTGCTGGCGCGCGCGGGCTTCTCGTGCGCGCCACCGAACGCGCACGCCGAGGTGCGCGCCGCCGTCCACCACGTGACCGCGGCGGCCGGCGGCCGCGGCGCGGCGCGCGAGTTCTGCGACCTGCTGCTGATGGCCGCCGGCCAGTACGCCCGGCTGCTGCACGGCAGCACGACCACCCTCGATGCGCGCTGACCGGCCGTGAACGCCGCCGCGGCGACGCCCCGCACCCCCGCACTGCCGCCTGCCCGGCGCGGCGGCCCGGCCCCGGCCCGCCTGCCCTGGCACCAGCGGCTGTCGGACCTGGTCGCCGGCTACCTGCCGCTGCTGCTGATGGCCCTGATCGCGTTGGGCACCTGGTGGCTGGTGCGCCAGACGCCGCTGCGCGAGCCGCCGGCAGCGGTCGTCGCGCTGCCCGGCGAGCCCGACTACACGATGCAGCGCTTCGCGCTGCGGCGCTTCGGCGCCGACGGCCAGTTGCGCCTGCAGCTCGAGGGTCGCGAGCTGCGCCACTACGCGCAGGGCGACCTGATCGAGGTCGTCGATGCCCGGCTGCAGGCGCGCGCCGACGATGGCGCGCGCGTGCGCGCGCGCGCCCAGCGCGCGAGCGCCGACGCCGACGGCCGCCAGGTCGACCTGCACGGCGACGTGCAGGTCGTGCTGACGCCGGCCCAGCGCGCCGAAGGCGCCGCAGACACCGAGCTGCATGGCGAGTTCGTGCAGGTGCTGGTCGAGGCCCGGCGGCTGCGCTCGGACCGCCCGGTGACCCTCGTGCAGGGCCGCAACCGCATCGACGCCGCCGGGCTCGACTACGACCAGCGCAGCCGGCAGATGGTGCTGGCCGGGCCGCTGCGCGCAACCCTGCTGCCGGCTGTGCAGCCATGAGACATCCTGGGTCAACCGCCCTGCGCGGAAGCGAGCACGCGCCGCTGGTCTGGATCACCGGCGCCTCCAGCGGCATCGGGCAGGCGCTGGCGCAGGAGTACGCGCGCGCGGGCTGGCGGCTGGCGCTGGTCGCGCGCCGCGCCACGCTGATCGAGGACTGGGCGCGCGCGCAGGGCCTGGACGCGACGCGCTGCCGGGTCTGGGCCGTCGACCTGCGCGACATCGACGCGCACGCGCGCGCCGCCGCCGAGTGCATCGCCGAGCTGGGCCTGCCCGACGTCGTCATCGCCAACGCCGGGGTCAGCGTCGGCATCGACACCGCCGACCGCGCCGATCTGGACGTCATGCGCGAGACCCTCGAGGTCAACCTGCTCGGCGTGGCCGCGACCTTCCACCCCTTCGTCGCGCCGATGCGCGCGCGGCGCAGCGGCACGCTGGTGGCCCTCGCCAGCGTCGCCGCGGCGCGCGGCCTGCCCGGCCATGGCGCTTACTGCGCGAGCAAGGCCGGCGTCGTCGCGTATTGCGAGAGCCTGCGTGTCGAGTGCCGCGCGCACGGCGTGCGCGTGCTCACGCTGCTGCCGGGCTTCGTTGCCACGCCGCTGACCGCGCGCAACCGCTTCGCGATGCCGTTCCTGCTGAGCGCCCCGCAGTTCGCGCAGCGCGCGCGGCGGGCCATCGCCGCGGGCCGCGCCTACCGCGTCATTCCCTGGCCGATGGCCATCGTCACCCGGCTGCTGCGGGCCTTGCCCGTGGCCTGGTACGACCGTCTGATCGAGCGCCGCGGGCGCAAGCGCAGGCGCGGCGAATGACCCCCGCGCGGCAGGTCGGCGACGGCCGCGGCATGCTGCACGCACGATGGACACGCTGACGCATGCGCTTTCGGGCGCGCTGGTCGCGCGCGCGCTCTGCGTGCGCGCGCCGCTGCGACTCCCGGCGGCTGTGGCACCGCCTGCGCACGGACGCCTTGCCGCCGCCTGGGACGGCGGTGCCGGCGCGCCGCTGCTCTGGCAGGCGGTGCTGGTCGGCGCGGTGGCCGGCGCCTTCCCCGACATCGACGTGCTCGCGCGCTGGGCCGGCGAGATGGCCTACCTGCGCCACCACCGCGGCATCACCCATTCGCTGCTGCTCGCCCCGCTGTGGGCCGTGCTGCTGGCGGTGCTGATGAGCGCGGCCTTCGCATCGGTGCGCGCGCCGGGCGTCGGCTGGAAGAGCCTGTACGCGATCGCGCTGGCGGCGATCGTCGCGCACATCGCCGGCGACTGGATCACGCATTTCGGCACGCTGCTGCTGGCGCCGCTGTCCGACGCGCGCTTCGGGCTCGGCGCGGTATTCATCATCGACCCGGTCTTCAGCGGGCTGCTGCTGGCCGGGCTGCTCGCCGCCGCGGTCTGGCCTCGGCAGCGCTGGCCGGCGCTGGCCGGGCTGGCGCTGGCCGGCGGCTGGGTCGCGCTGGCCTGGGACGCGCGGCGCGACGCGCTGGCCGAGGGTCACGCGCACGCCCAGCGCGCCGGCATTGCCGTCGTCGAAGTCGATGCGATGCCGCGCCCGGCCTCGCCGTTCAACTGGACGGTCGTCGTCTACGACGGCCACGGCTACCACGTCGCGCACCTCAACACCCGTCGCCGCGAGCCGCGGGTCGCCGGCCCCGATGCGGGTTGGTTGCGCCGCCTGTCGGCGGTCTACGCACCGGCGCGGCTGGCCACCTGGGAGCTCGTGCCGCGCTTTGGCAACGGCGCCGACGCGGCCTGGGCGCGGCAGGTCTGGCAGCATGAGCAGCTCGCGACCTTCCGCTGGTTTGCCGCCGCGCCGGTGCTGGTGCGCACGACCGAGCGCCGCGCAGCCGATGGTCGCGTCGAGCGCTGCGCCGTATTCGGCGACCTGCGTTTCGGTTTCCCCGGCCGCGGCGAGGTGCCGTTCCGCTACGGGCTGTGCCTGCACGGCGAACGCGGCGCGACCCTGGTCAGGCTGGTCGGCGACGTCCTGCTGCCGATCTGAAGGGCGCGGCCCAGACCGCAGCGGGCGCGCTGCACGGATCCTGACGCCGGCGGCCCCCGCAGGCGAAAAAAAGCACCGGACTTGCCGGTGCCTTCGTTGTCGCTGCGCCTCGGTGGCGGGCCAGCGGACGCAGCCGTCTGTCTGCGCAGTTCGCCGCAGCCTCAGCCGGGCTGCCGGGCAAACGGGACGCTGCCCCTGTGCCCAGAAACCCCCACGGGGGATGGCCGGCCCTGGCCGGCCCGGAGATCAGTAGCCGCCGCGGTCGCTGCTGCCACGGCCACCGCCGTAGCCGCCGCTGCGGCCGCCGCCACCACCGCCGCCGTAGCCGCCGCCACCACCGCCGCCGCTGCGGCCGTACGGGCTGCGACCACCGCCACCGCCACCGCCACCGTAGCCGCCCGTGCCGCCGCCACCACCGCCACCGTAGCCGCCGCCACCGCCGCTGCCACCGTAGCCACCACCACGGCTGCCACCACCGCCGCCGCCGCCGAAGCCGCCCGGGCGGTCCTCGCGCGGACGCGCCTCGTTGACGACGATCGCGCGGCCTTCGAGCGGCTGCCCGTTCATGCCGTTGACCGCGGCCTGCGCCTCGGCGTCGCTGCCCATCTCGACGAAGCCGAAGCCCTTCGAGCGGCCGGTCTCGCGGTCCATCATGACCTTGGCCGACGTGACGGTACCGAACTGAGAGAACGCCTGTTGCAGCGACTCGTCACGCACACTGTAGGCAAGATTGCCCACGTACAACTTGTTTCCCATGGGGAAGCCCTTTACTCAAACTCTCGGAAATTACCAGCTAACCAGGTGGAGCTTCAACCCATCGTGAACCATTCAAGCGAAGGCGCCGCATCCAGACACAGGCCCACGCATTATCGATGCTTGGGGCCGGTGCGCAAGTCGTCCTCGCGCTGGGTGTTGTTTTCGGGTCGCTGGGGTATTCCCGGGCGCGGCGGCGGGCGCGCGAACCGGGCCTGCGGGCCGGGGCCGCCGCAGCCCCGGCCCGCAGCCACCGGCACCTCGGGGTTTGCCCTGATGCGTCGGGCCCGGGGCGATCCCTACACTCGCGCCGCTCGCAGCCCCATCGCCGGCTCACCCCGGCCGGTGGCCGGCTGGACGGAGGCCCGAGGAGACAGCCGCACACAACACCACACCGGGATTCCGGTTCGCGGCCGTGGCGCAACCCTGCTGCCCGGCTGCGGAAATTCGCAGGCGCCGACGATGTCGGCGCTTTTTTTCTTGGGCCTCTGCCCGCGCCGCGCGGCGGCCGGTCGCCGCGGATGATCCCAGATCCGGGGCAGTTGGGCGCGCAGCGCGCTGACCCGCGTGCTGAGTCACCGACGTGGTCTAGAACGTAGGCATGACAAGACTTTGCATGCGGCGGCAAGCGGTCAACTGCCGGATCCAGGATGCTTGATCTGGTTCTCGTCGCCTGCGCGTCGGCCCTGGCCGGCTTCGTCGACGCGATCGTCGGCGGCGGCGGGCTGATCCTGCTGCCGGCGCTGTTTGCGCTGTTTCCGGGCACCCCGCCGGCGACGCTGCTGGGCACCAACAAGGCCGCCGCGGTCTGGGGCACGGCCTGGGCCTGCGTGCAGTATGCGCGCCGGGTGCGCATGCACTGGGGCACGCTGGCACCGGCGGTGGTCTGCGCGCTGCTGGGCGGGCTGGCCGGGGCCTGGGCCGTGACCCGGGTCGATGCGCGCCAGTTCGAGCAGGCCCTGCCCTTCGTGCTCGCCGCGGTACTGGCCTACACGCTGGCGCGCAAGGACCTCGGGCGCCAGCACGCGCCGCGCCTCGACGCGCGCGCCGAGGCGCTGGCCGCCAGCGCGATCGCCGCGGTGATCGGCTTCTACGACGGCTTCTTCGGCCCCGGCACCGGCAGCTTCTTCGTCTTCCTGTTCGTGCGGCTGCTCGGTCACGACTTCCTGCACGCCTCGGCGCACGCCAAGCTGCTCAACACCGCGACCAACGCCTCGGCGCTGGCGTTGTTTGCCTCGCAGGGGCTGGTCTGGTGGGAGGTCGCGCTGGTGGCCGCGGTGGCCAACGTTGTCGGCGCGATGCTCGGCGCCCGGCTGGCGATCCGCCGCGGTGCCGGCTTCGTGCGCGCGTTCTTCGTCGTCGTCGTCGGCGCGCTGATCATCAACACCGCCTACAACGCCTTTTTCCGCTGATCGCGGCGCCGGCGGCCGCGGCTACGATGGCTGCCAGAGCCCTGCCGACCCCGACTGCTGCCGTGCCCGTGGACGCCGAACTGCGCCGCCTCGACATCGACATCCCCGCCCAGCCCGATGCGCTGGTGCGGCTGTCGCTGCTGCTGGCCGAGGACGAGATCGACCTGCAGGCCGCCTCGGCGCTGATCGAGTCCGACATGGCGCTGTCCGCCGCGGTGCTCAAGGCGGTCGGCTCGGCGCTGTACGGTCTGCGCGGGCGCGTGCAGACGGTGCAGCAGGCCCTGACCTACCTCGGCCTGCGCGAGGTCGCTGCGGTGACCTTCGAGATGGGACTGCGCGCGGCGTTTCCGCCGGCCCCCGAGCTCGAGCCGATCTGGCGCCGCGCCGCGCTGCGCGGCCTGTGCATGGGCCGGCTCGCGCAGCAGCTCGGCGTCGACGCCTGGGCCGCGCATTCGGCCGGCCTGTTCGAGGAATGCGGCAAGGCCGTGCTGTTCCGGCACGCGCCCGACCACTACCGCCCGATGCTGCGCGCGGCGACCAGCGACCTCGAGCTGGTCGCGCTCGAGCGCGCCGGCTTCGGCGTCAGCCACGACGCGCTCGGCGCCGCGCTGTGCGAGAGCTGGGGGCTGGCCGCACCGGCGGTGGCCTGCGTGCGCCACCATGTCGCGGTGCAGGCCGGCGAAGAGCCGCCGCCGCTGCCGCAGCGGCCGACCCTGCTCGTGCTGTCGGCGGTGGTCGCCGACCTCCTCGCCGACCCGCAGCGGCTCGACGCCACCGTGCTGCGGCTGGCGCCGCAGGTCGCGCTCGACGAGACGCTGCTGCTGCGCGCCGCCCGCAAGGTGCTGGCCCAGCACGAAGAGGCCTGCGCGCGCGGGCGCTGAGGCGCCGCACGCCGGTCCCCGTGCCCGGCAGGGTGGACTGAACTCCCCAATCCTCGTCGGGGAAAGCCCGCTGGGTTGGTGCGGGCAGGCAGGGCTAAGCTGCGCCCCCCGCATCCCGTCCGGCCGTCGACCGGCCGGCGTACCGTACGCCATGAGCGCCGACCTCCGCCCGGACGAACTGCCGCTGCAGCAGCTCTATCGCCTCGAGACCCACGCCGCCGACCGCATCGCCTTCACGCAACCGATGGGCGGCGGCGTGGTGCGCGACTACACCTGGGCCGAGGCCTGCGACCAGGCCCGCCGCCTGGCCGCACACCTGATCGGCCTGGGCGTGCAGCCGGGCGAGCGCGTGGCCATCCTCTCGAAGAACACCGCCCACTGGCTGATGAGCGACTACGCGATCTGGCTGGCCGGCGCGGTCTCGGTGCCGCTGTACCCGACGCTGACGGCGACGACGATCGCGCAGATCCTCGAGCACTCGGGCGCGCGCGCGCTGTTCGTCGGCAAGCTCGACGGCTGGGCGCAGATGAAGCCGGGGGTGCCGGCCGGCCTGGCGTGCATCGGCCACCCGCTCTCGCCCGACGATGCGCGCCGGAGCTACCCCCGCTGGGACGACATCGTCGCGCGCACCGCGCCGCTGCCTGGCCAGCCGCTGCGGGCGGCCGACGAGCTCTCGACCCTGATGTACACCTCGGGCACGACGGGCACGCCCAAGGGCGTGATGCACACCTTCGGCAACTTCGCCTGGGCCGTGCGCCGCGGCCTGGAGCGGCTGCCGCTCGACGCCGACTCGCGCATGCTGAGCTACCTGCCGCTGTCGCACGTCGTCGAGCGCGCCCTCGTCGAGCACGGCCAGCTTGCCACCGGCATGCGGGTGTACTTCGCCGAGAGCCTCGAGACCTTCACCCAGGACCTGCAGCGCGCGCGGCCCACCGTATTCTTCAGTGTGCCGCGGCTGTGGGTCAAGTTCCAGCGCGGCGTGCTGCACAAGCTGCCGCAGCACAAGCTCGACCGGCTGCTGCCGGTCCCCCTGCTCGGCGGCCTCGTGCGCAGGCGCATCCTCGGCGCGCTCGGCCTGGACCAGTGCCGCTTCGCCGCCGGCGGCGCCGCCCCGATGCCGCCCGAGCTGCTGCAGTGGTACGCGCGGCTGGGCCTGAACATCGCCGAGGGCTACGGCATGACCGAGAACCTGGGCGCCAGCCACCTCGCGCGCGGCGACCCGGCCGACTTCGGCACGGTCGGCACGCCCTACGGCGGGCTCGAGTGCCGCGTCGCGCCCGAGACCGGCGAGATCCTCACGCGCTGCGCCTGGACGATGAAGGGCTACTACCGCCAGCCCGAACTCACCGGCGAGACGCTCGACGCCGAGGGCTGGCTGCGCACCGGCGACAAGGGCCAGATCGACGCGCACGGCCGGCTGCGCATCACCGGCCGCGTCAAGGACCTGTTCAAGACCAGCAAGGGCAAGTACGTGGCCCCGGCACCGATCGAGGACCGGCTGGTCATGCACGAGGCGATCGAGGCCTGCTGCGTCAGCGGAGCCAACCTGGGCCAGCCGGTCGGGCTGGTCATGCTGACGCCCGAGGCCCTGCAGCAGGCCAAGGGCGGGGCGGCGCGCGCCGCGCTCGAGGCCGCGCTGGGCGAGCACCTGCGCAACGTCAACGCCAGCCTCGACCCGCACGAGCGGCTGGCCTGCCTGGTCGTCACGACCGAGCCGTGGACGGTCGACAACGACCTGATCACGCCGACCTTCAAGGTCAAGCGCAACCGCATCGACGAGGCCTACGCCGCGCGCTTCGAGCAGTGGGTGGGGAGCGGGCGGCCGGTCGTCTGGCACCCCGCCTGATCAGGCCTGCCGCCGGCCGCCGACGAAGACCGCGATCTCGCCCGGCGCCAGCGGCTGCCAGGGCTCGTCGCAGGTCAGCGGCTGGGTCGCGACGACCGCCACGCGGTCGCTGGGCGTGGTCAAGCGGGCGAAGTCGACGCGGAGGTCGGCGTCGGCCAGCCGTGTCTGCCCGAACGGGTGGCTGCGCTCGAGCCAGTGCAGCTGCGTGCTGGCATGCGCCCACAGCGCCTGGCCGTTGGACAGCAGCAGGTTGAAGCTGCCGAAGGCCGCGGGCTGCGGCAGCAGCTCGCGCAGCGTGCGCGTGAGCTCGTCGACGCCGGGCACGTCGGCATGCGACTTGGCCAGCTCCTGCATCAGCCAGCAGAACGCGCGCTCGCTGTCGGTGTCGCCGACCGGGCGGAAGGCCGCGTGCAGCGGCGCGCGCCAGCCGCGCAGGTCGCCGTTGTGCGCGCAGACCCAGTAGCGGCCCCACAGCTCGCGCACGAAGGGGTGGGTGTTCTCGAGCGCGATGCGGCCCTGGGTGGCCTTGCGCACATGCGCGATCACGTTCTCGCTGCGGATCGGGTAGGCCTGGACCAGCGCCGCCACCGGCGAGTCGCGCGCGCTCTGCGGGTCGACGAACAGGCGCACGCCGCGGCCTTCGAAGAAGGCGATGCCGAAGCCGTCGCCATGCTCGTCGGCGCGCGAGGCCAGCCCGGTGAAGCTGAACATCACGTCGGTCGGCGTGTTGGCATTCATGCCCAGCAACTGGCACATGCCGCGATTGTGCGACGGGCCTGCGCCGGCGGCGCGAGAATGTCCGCTCAGCGCTGCCGTGCCCGCCGATGTCGACCGAAACCGCCGCGATCCGCCGCCGCCACCTGCCCGGCGCGCTGCTCGGGCTCGGCGGCCTGGCCGGCGCTGCGCTGCCGGCCGCAGCCGCCGACGACGCGCCGCCGGCCGGCTGGACGCATGGCTGGGCGTCGTTCGGCCCGCCGATGTACCCGCCGGGCTTTGCCCACTTCGACTGGGCCGACCCGGCCGCGCCCAGGGGCGGCACGCTGTGGCTGCGCAACCCCGACCGCCGCAGCAGCTTCGACAAGTTCAACCCGTTCACGCTGCGCGGCAACGCGCCGGCCGGGCTGGCGGTCTTCGTCTTCGAGCCGCTGGCCGTGGTCTCGGGCGACGAGCCGCAGACGCTCTACGGGCTGCTCGCGCAATGGCTGCGCGTCGCGCCCGACCGTTCGTCGGTCACGGTCCGGCTGCACCCGCTGGCGCGCTTCAGCGACGGCCAGCCGGTGACCGCCGACGACGTCGTGCACAGCTTTCGAATGCAGTCCGGGCCGCATGCCGCACCGGGGCTGCGCGCGGCGCTGGGCGTGGTCGCGCAGGTCAGCGCGCCCGATGCGCGCACGGTGCACTTCGAGCTGCGCGAGCGCAGCGCCGACGCGGTCTTCACCGTCGGCGGGCTGCGCGTGTTCTCGCAGCGCTGGGGCGCGGCTGCCGACGGCACGCCGCGGCGCTTCGACGAGATCGTCAGCGAACACCCGATCGCCAGCGGCCCCTACACCATTGCCCGCGCCGACGGCGGCCGGCGCATCGAGTTCGTGCGCAACCCGCAGTACTGGGCGCGCGAGCTCGGCGTGCGCCGCGGCCAGTTCAACTTCGACCGCGTGGTCTACCGCTACTACCGCGACGCGGCGATCGCGCGCGAGGCCTTTCGCACCGGCGAGTTCGACATCCTGCGCGAGTTCAGCTCGCGCGCCTGGGTGCGCCAGCACCGCGGGCCGCGCTGGGACGACGGGCGCATCGTCAAGGACGCCTTCGAGACCCAGGTCGGCCAGGGCATGCAGGCGCACCAGCTCAACCTGCGGCGCGCGAAGTTTAAGGACCTGCGCGTGCGCCGCGCGCTGGACCTGAGCCACGACTTCGACACCCTCAACCGCCTCGGCGCATTCCGCCGCGTCGAGAGCGTGTTCAGCAACTCGGACTTCGCCGCGCAGGGCCTGCCCGACGCCGCCGAGCGCGCGCTGCTCGAGCCACACCGCGCCGAGCTGCCGCCCGAGGTCTTCGGCCCGGCCTACCGCGCGCCGACCACCGGCCGCCGCCCCGAGCAACTGCGCGCCAACCTGCTGCAGGCGCGCGCGCTGCTGCAGGCCGCCGGCTGGACGCTGGCCGCCGACGGCCGCCTGCGCAACGCCGCCGGCGAGGCCTTCGACATCGAATACCTCTCGCCGGCCGAGGGCGCGCGCATGCCCGAGTGGGAGCTCAACCTGCGCCGCCTGGGCATCGCGCTGCGCGTGCGCAGCGTCGACTTCGCGCTCTACCGCCGCCGGCTCGAGAACTTCGACTTCGACGTCGTCACGATCGTCGAAGGCGACTTCCGGCTGCCCGACGTCACCGCGCTGACCCAGACCTACGGCAGCCGCGCCGCCGACGAGCGCGGCAGCAGCAATCTGCGCGGCGTGCGCAGCCGCGCCGTCGACCGCCTGCTCGAGGCGATGGCCGCGGCGACCACCCTGGCCGAGCTGCGCAGCGCCGCGCGCGCCTTCGACCGTGTCGTGATGTGGAACGCCTGGCAGGTGCCCGACCTGTACGCGGCCAACGAGCAGGCCAGCTACTGGAACCGCTTCGGCATGCCGCGCGTGCGGCCGCGCTACTTCACGATCGAGAGCGCGCTGTCGGACCTGCCGGCCTGGGCCCTGACCGCCTGGTGGGCCGACGACCGCCTGCCCGGCGGGCGCCGGCGCTGAAGGCGCAGCGGGGGACGTCACCGATGCTCGCCTACATCGTCAAGCGCGTGCTGCTGATGGTGCCCACGCTGCTGGGCGCGCTGACGCTGACCTTCGTCGTCATCCAGTTCGTGCCGGGCGGCCCGATCGAGCAGTTGCTGGCCGAGGCCCGCACCGCCGACGGTGGCGAGGCCGGGCTCTACCGCGCCGGCCGCGACATCGACGTGCGCCAGCTCGAGGAGTTGAAGCGGCTCTACGGCTTCGACCAGCCGCTGCACCTGCGCTACCTCGACATGCTCGGCGACTTCCTGCGCTTTGACCTCGGCACCAGCTTCATGCACAACCGCCCGGTCTGGACGCTGATCCAGGAGAAGCTGCCGGTCTCGGTCTCGCTGGGGCTGTGGACCTTCCTGATCTCGTACCTGGTCTCGCTGCCGCTGGGCATCGCCAAGGCGGTGCGCGAGGGCACGCGCTTCGACGCGGCGACCACCGCCCTGGTGCTGGTCGGCTTCGCGATTCCCGGCTTCGTGCTCGGCGTGCTGCTGATCGTGCTGTTTGCCGGTGGCACCTACTTCGAGTGGTTCCCGCTGCGCGGGCTGACCTCGGACCACTGGCACGAGCTGAGCTGGCCCGCGCGCATCGTCGACTACCTCTGGCACCTGGCGCTGCCGCTGACCTGCATGGTCATCGGCAGCTTCGCGGTGCTGACGCTGCTGACCAAGAACGTCTTCGTCGAGGAGCTGCGCAAGCAGTACGTGCTGGTCGCGCGCGCCAAGGGCCTGGCGCCGCGGCGTGTGCTCTACAAGCATGTGCTGCGCAACGCGATGATCCCGCTGGTCACCGGCTTCCCGGCGGCCTTCGTCGGCGCATTCTTCGCCGGCTCGGTGCTGATCGAGACCCTGTTCTCGCTCGACGGCCTGGGCCTGCTGGGCTTCGAGGCCATCGTGCGGCGCGACTACCCGGTCGTGCTGGGCACGCTGTATCTGTTCACGCTGATCGCGCTGGCCGTCAAGCTGCTGTCGGACATCCTGTACGTGGTGGTCGACCCGCGCGTGCAGTACGGGAGGCTGGGCCGGTGAGCGGGCTGCCGCAGACCCTCCCCGCGCCGCCGGTGACAGTGGCGCTGCCCGCCGTGCGGCCGATGTCGCCCAACCAGCGCGCCTGGGCGCGCTTCAAGCGCAACCGGCTGGGCGTGGTCTCGCTGTGGCTGTTCGGGCTGCTGCTGCTGGTGGCCAGCGGCGCCGAGCTGGTCAGCAACGACCGGCCGCTGCTGGCCTGGTATGGCGGCACGCTGCACCTGCCGCTGCTGCACAACCCGCCCGAGACCGCGTTCGGCGGTGACTTCGGCACGCCCACCGACTGGGGCGACCCGCTGATCGCCGCGCAGTTCGCGCAGCCCGGCCACTGGGCGCTGTTCACGCTCAACCGCCACGGCGCCGACAGCGCCGACTATTTCTCGCCGCTGCTGCACCCGGCGCCGCCAAGTGCCACCCACCTGCTGGGCACCGACGCCCACGGCCGCGACATGCTCGCGCGGCTGCTCTACGGCTTTCGGGTCAGCATCTGGTTTGCGATCGCGCTGACCGTCGTCGGCACCGCCATCGGCATCGCCGCCGGTGCGCTGATGGGCTACTTCGCCGGCCGCGTCGACCTCACGCTGCAGCGCCTGCTCGAGGTCTGGGCCGCGATCCCCGAGCTGTACCTGCTGATCATCTTCGCCAGCATCTTCGAGCCCTCGCTGCTGCTGCTGCTGGTCCTGCTGAGCCTGTGGGGCTGGATGGGGCTGAGCGACTACGTGCGCGCCGAATTCCTGCGCCTGCGCACGCTGGACTTCGTGCGCGCGGCACGCGCGCTGGGCCTGGGCCACCGCCAGATCGTCTGGCGCCACCTGCTGCCCAACGCGATGACCCCGGTCATCACCTTCCTGCCGTTTCGCATGAGCGGCGCGATCGTCGCGCTGACCTCGCTGGACTTCCTCGGCCTGGGCGTGCCGCCGGGCGTGCCCTCGCTGGGCGAGCTGCTGCGCCAGGGCAAGAACAACCTCGACGCGTGGTGGATCATCGTGCCGACCTTCGCGCTGCTGGTGCTGACGATGCTGCTGCTGACCTTCATCGGCGACGCGCTGCGCGACGCCTTCGACACGCGCAAGTCGTGAGCGCCGCCGGCCACGCTGCCGCGGCGGCACCGGCGGAGCCGGCGCTGCGCACGGCCGCATCGGCGGCGCTGCTCGGCGCCGCCGGCGTTGCCGCGGTGGCCCTGCCGGCGCTGGTCGCGCTGCGCCTGCCGCCGGACACGACCTTCTTCCACCAGGCCGCTGCGCTCGGGCTGTGGGGGCTGTTCGTCGCGGCCGCGGCCGCGACCCGGCAGGCCACGCCCGGCGCCGCGCACTGGCGCGCCTGCGCGCCGCTGCTGGCCGTCTGCGCCGGGGTCGGCGGCTTTGCGCTGGCCGGCTGGGTCGGCGGCACGCTGCCGCGCGGGCTCGCGCTGGTGCCGCTGGCAGTGCTGGCCGCCGCGGCCGTGGTGACGTTGACCGCGGCGGCGGCAGCGCCGGCAGCGCGCCGCGCCGTCGCGCTCGGGCTGGTCGTGGCCGCGGTCGCCAGCGCCCTGGTCGCGCTGCTGCAGGTCTGCGCACCGGGCTGGACCGCCGGCGGCTGGATCGCCGCAACCACGCTGCCCGGGCGCGCCGTCGGCAACCTGCAGCAGCCCAACCACCTGGCCACCCTGCTGCTGTGCGGCGCCGCGGCGCTGGTCGCGCTGCTCGCGCCGGCGCGCCTCGGCCGCGCCGGCTGGCTCGGTGTGGCGCTGCTGTGGGGGCTGTTGATCGTCGCGCTGCAGCTCAGCGGCTCGCGCACCGGCGCCCTGGGCCTGGGCCTGCTCGCGCTGTGGGGGCTGGTCGATGGCCGGCTGCGGCGCGGTGCGCGCGCGCTGCTGCTGGCCGCGCCGCTGCTCTACGCGCTGGCCTGGGCGGTGGCCGGGCTCGGTCTGGGCGTCGGCGCAGCCGCCCGGGCGCCGCAGGCCGACCCGAGCAGCTCGCGGCTGGCGATCTGGGCCGACAGCCTCGCGCTGATCGCCGCCCAGCCCTGGACCGGGGTCGGCTACGGCCAGTTCAACTTCGCGTGGACGCTGAGCGTGCTGCCGCAGCGCCCGCCGGCCTTCTTCGACCACGCGCACAACCTGCCGCTGCACTGGGCCGTCGAGTTCGGGCTGCCGGCGGCGGCGCTGCTGCTGGCGCTGCTGCTGTGGGCGGCGCTGCGCGCCGCGCAGCGCGCCTGGGCCTGCCCCGACGCCGCCGACGCCGCCGACGCGGTGCTGCGCCGCGCGCTGCTGGTCGTGCTCGCCGTCTACGGCCTGCACAGCCTGCTCGAGTACCCGCTGTGGTATGCGCACCTGCTGCTGCCGCTGGCCTGGGCCTGGGGCGCCTGCCTGGCGCCGGCGCAGCCACCGGCCGCCAGTCCGGCCGCGGGCCGGCCGCCGGCCCACGCCGCCCTGACGCTGGCCGGCGCCGCGCTGGCCCTGGGCGCGCTGGCCGCGAGCGTCGACTACCTGCGCGTGGCGCACATCCACACCCCGCCGCCGCAGGCCGCGCCGCTGGCCCAGCGCCTGGCCGCCGGCCAGGCCAGCGTGCTGTACGCGCACCATGCCGACTACGCCGTCGCCACCACCGCGGCGCGGCCGGCGCAGGCCCTGCCCGAGATCGGCCGCGCCGCGCGCCACCTGCTCGACGCGCGCCTGCTCTGGGCCTGGGCGCAGGCCGAGGCCGAGGCCGGCGACCACGACCGCGCGCGCCACCTCGCGGCGCGGCTGCGCGAGTTCAGGCGGCCCGATGCGCAGCGGCACTTCGCGGTCTGCGACACGCCCGATGCCGCTGCGCAGGCCTTTGCGTGCCAGCCGCCCGACCCGGCCGCGCCGGCGCTGGGCTGGCGCGACTTCGCGCGTTGAGCCCGCGGCCGCCGCAGCCGCCGGTCAGCCCGCGGCGGCCCAGTCGCCGGACTTGCCGCCGCGCTTCTCGAGCAGGCGCACGCCGTCGATGACCATGCCGCGGTCGACCGCCTTGCACATGTCGTAGACGGTCAGCAGCCCGACCTGGACCGCGGTCAGCGCCTCCATCTCGACGCCGGTGCGGCCCAGCGTCTCGACCTGCGCGCTGCAGTGCACGCGGTGGGTGACCTCGTCGAGCGTGAACTCGACCGCGACCCGGGTCAGGGCCAGCGGATGGCACAGCGGGATCAGGTCGGCGGTGCGCTTGGCGCCCTGGATCGCGGCGACCCGCGCGATGCCGATCACGTCGCCCTTGCGCGCGCCGCCGCTGCGCACCAGCTCGAAGGTCTGCGGCTGCATCGCGATCGAGCCGGTGGCGCGCGCGATGCGGTGCGTGGCCGCCTTGGCGGCGACGTCGACCATGTGCGCCTGGCCGTGGGCGTCGAAGTGGGTCAGCGCAGAAGTCATGGCAACACTCGGGCAATGCGGAGGTGTCATGATTGTGTGCGCGGACCGCCGCCACCGGCGCGCCGCCGATAGCCATGCCGCTGCGCTGCCACCTGTCCCGGTCCCTCGTCGCCCTCGCCGCCTGCGCCCTGCTCGTCAGCGGCGCGCCGCTGACCCCGACCGCGCTCGCGCAGGCCACGGCCGCGCCGCGCCTGCCCGCGCTCGGCGACGCCGCGGCCGAGGCGCTGCCGGTGGCCAGCGAGCGCCGCATCGGCGAGCAGATCATGCGCGAGGTCCGCCGCGACCCGGCCTACCTCGACGACCCGCTGCTGCTCGACTACCTGCAGTCGCTGTGGACGCCGCTGCTGGCGGCCGCGCGCGCGCGCGGTGACATCGGCGCCGACACCGACGCGGCCTTCGCCTGGGAGGTCTTCGCCGTGCGCGACCGCACGGTCAACGCCTTTGCGCTGCCCGGCGGCTACATCGGCCTGCACCTCGGGCTGATCGCGATGACCGCGCTGCGCGACGAGCTGGCCTCGGTCCTCGCCCACGAGCTGGCCCACGTCACGCAGCGCCACATCGCGCTGCGCGTGGCCGGCGCCCAGCGCACCACCCTGGTCGGCATGGCGGCGATCGTGCTGGGCGTGCTCGCCGCCAGCCGCGCCGGCAGCGCCGACGCCGCGCAGGCCGCGATCGTCGGCGGGCAGGCGGCGATGATCCAGCAGCAACTGGGCTTCTCGCGCGAGATGGAGCGCGAGGCCGACCGCATCGGCTGGGCCATCTTCCTCGACGCCGGCTTCGAGCCGGCGGGCAAGGCGCTGATGTTCGAGCGCCTGCTGCAGGCCTCGCGGCTGGTCGACGACGGCAGCTTCCCGTACCTGCGCACGCACCCGCTGACGGTCGAGCGCATCGGTGAGGCGCGCGCGCTGCTCGAGGCGTTGCCGCCGCGGCCGCGCGCGCCGGCGGTCAACGTCTTCGAGCACCCGCTGATGCAGGCCCGCGCGCGCGTGCTGATGGACGCCGGCGTGCCGGCGCTGCGCCGCGTGCAGGCGCTGCAGCCGCCGGCCGACGCCACCGCGCCCGAGCGCCTGGCCGTGCTCTATGGCCGCGCGCTGGCCGCGCTGAAGCTGCGCGAGCCCGACGCCGCCGCGCAGGCGCTGGCCCAGGCGCGCGCGCTGCTGGCCGCGAACCCGCTGCGCGACGCGCACGACGCGCGCAGCGAGCGCGTGCTGCGCCTGCTCGAGGCCGAGGTGCGCAGCGCGCGCGGCGACGCCGCCGGCGCGGTCGCGCTGCTCGACGGCGCGGCCGCCGCCACGCCGGGCAGCGGCACCGGCGCGCGCCCGCTGCTGCTGCAGCGCGCGCAGTCGGCGCTGGTCGCGCACCGCGAGGGCGCGCCGCCGGCGCTGCTGCGCGCCAGCGTCGAGGCCCTGCAGGTCTGGGTCGCCGAGCACCGCGCCGACGCCGGCGCGTGGTCGCTGCTGGCGCAGGGCGCCGCGCAACTGGGCCTGCCGCTGCGCGCCGTGCGCGCCGAGGCCGAGACCCAGGCCGCGCTGGGCGACCTGCGCGGCGCAATCGACCGCCTGCGCGCCGGCCAGCGCCTGGCCGGCGACGGCGGCTCGGCCGACTTCGTCGAGCGCTCGGCGATCGACGCCCGGCTGCGCGAGTTGCAGCTCGAGCAGCGCGCCCGCGAGGCCGAAGCCCGCCGCGGTGGCTGAGCCGGCCCGCGGCGCTCAGCGCCCGCGCCCCGAGGCGCGCTGCAGCGCCGCGTCGATGACCAGCGCGAGCAGGCTGTAGATCAGCGAGCCGATCAGCGCCGGCACGAAGCCCTCGACGTGCAGTCCGTCGAGCAGCCCGGCCGCAGCCCAGAACATCAGCGCGTTGACGACGAACAGGAACAGCCCGAGCGTGACCAGCGTGATCGGCAGCGTCAGCACGACCAGCAGCGGCCGCACCAGGGTGTTGAGCAAGCCCAGCACCAGCGCTGCCCACAGCGCCGAGGCAAAGCCCGTGACCTGCACGCCAGGGTAGACGTAGGCCACCGCCAGCAGCGCGCAAGCCAGCAGCAACCAACGCAGCAGCAACCACAGCATCGGGCCAGCATAGCAGCCCGCGCCGGCGCCGCGACGGTCGCGCCCGGCGCGCAGACGCGCCGGCGGTGACGTCTGGCCGCGACAAAGCCCGGCCTGCAGCACGCATTCGCGACTTTTCAGAGGGAACCCGCCTTCTCAAGGCGTGACACGCGCATTACCATTCGCGGCGCCGGGCGGCAGAGAGAAACGAGGGCAACGCAGTCCTCGCCCGCGCCCGGCACATCAGTCACCCACTCGATGGAGAAGAACCCCATGGCAACTGCGAAGAAGGCGCCGGCGAAAAAGGCGCCGGCCAAGAAGGCCGCGGCCGGCAAGGCGCCCGCGAAGAAGGCCGCGGTCAAGAAGGTCGCGGCCAGGAAGACGGCCGTCAAGAAGGCCGCCCCGGCGAAGAAGGCCGCGGCCAAGAAGACGGCCGCCAAGCGCGCCCCGAACGCCGCGTTCATGAAGGCCATGACGCCCAGCGAGGCGCTGGCGGCGATCATCGGCAAGGGGCCCTACCCGCGCACCGAAGTGACCAAGCGCGTCTGGGAGTACGTCAAGAAGAACAAGCTGCAGGACGCGGTCAACAAGCGCATGATCAACGCCGACGCCAAGCTCAAGGAAATCTTCAACAAGGCGCAGGCCTCGATGTTCGAGATGACCAAGATGATCAACGCGCACCTGAAGTGACGCGGCGGGGTGTGCGGCGGGCGCAAGGCCTGCGCCCGCCGTACATGGAACAAAGCCGGTGCCCGCGCACCGGCTTTGTTCATTGGGGCCGCCGCCACGCGGGGGCCGGCCGCGCCGCGTCAGCCGCGCTCGCTGCGCAGACGGCGCTCGACGAAGTCGAGCCGGTCCTGGCCCCAGAAGATCTCGCCGTCGATGACGTAGCTCGGCGCGCCGAACACGCCGGCGTCGATCGCGCGCTGGGTGTGGTCGTCGTAGCACTGCTGCACGCGCTGGGTGTGCGCGTCGTCGAGCCGCGCCGCCGGCAGCCCGTTCTCGCGCAGCAGCGCGGCCAGCACGGCCTCGTCGGCGATGTGGCGCTGCTCGGCCCAGACCGCGCGCAGCACCGCGCCGGCCAGCCGCATCGCCGCCTCGCTGCCCTCGGCGAGGTCGACGGCGATGATCAGCCGCGCCGCGTCGTCGCCCGAGACCGGGAAGTAGCGCGGCTCGGGCACCAGCGGCAGGCCCAGCCAGCGGCCGAAGCGCTCGAGCTCGACCAGGCGGTAGGCACGGCGCTGTGGCGCGCGCTTGGCCAGCGGCAGCCCGCCCGAGACCGGGAAGACGCGCCCGCCGAGGTCGACCGGGCGCACGCGGATCTGCGCGCCGGCGGCGCGCGCGAGGTCGTGGAAGCGCTGGTGGCCGAGGTAGGTCCACGGCGATTGGGGTGCGAGGTAGTAGTCGACGACGGTCGGCATGCAGGATCCTTAGGGCAACGGCGCCGCCCGCGGCGACCTTAACCGAAGACGCCCTCGCGTGCAGGCGCGGCCAGCGCTGGCGCGCGCAGGCGCTGCGCGAGGAAGCGCCCGGTGTGGCTCGCGGCGCAGGCCGCGACCTGCGCCGGGGTGCCGGCGGCGACGACCCGGCCGCCGCCGGCGCCGCCCTCGGGGCCGAGGTCGACGACCCAGTCGGCAGCGGCGATGACGTCGAGCTGGTGCTCGATGACGACGATGGTGTTGCCGGCGTCGCGCAGGCGCAGCAGCACGCGCAGCAGCAGCTCGATGTCGGCAAAGTGCAGCCCGGTGGTCGGCTCGTCGAGGACGTAGAGCGTGCGCCCGCTGTCGCGGCGCGAGAGCTCGAGCGCGAGCTTCAGGCGCTGCGCCTCGCCGCCCGAGAGCGTGGTCGCGCTCTGGCCCAGGCGCAGGTAGCCCAGGCCGACCTCGGCCAGCGTGGCCAGCTTGCGCGCGATCGCCGGCACATCGGCAAACAGCGCGTGCGCCTGCTCGACGCTGAGGCCGAGCACGTCGCGGATGCTGTGCCCGCGGTAGGCGATCTCGAGCGTCTCGCGGTTGTAGCGCGCGCCGCCGCAGCGGTCGCAGGGCACGTAGACGTCGGGCAGGAAGTGCATCTCGACGCGGATCACGCCGTCGCCCTCGCAGGTCTCGCAGCGCCCGCCGGCGACGTTGAAGCTGAAGCGCCCGGCGCCGTAGCCGCGCTCGCGCGCCGCCGGCACCTCGGCGAACAGCTCGCGGATCGGCGTGAACACGCCGCAATAGGTCGCCGGGTTGCTGCGCGGCGTGCGCCCGATCGGCCCCTGGTCGACGGCGACGACCTTGTCGAAGGCCTCGAGCCCCTCGATGTCGTCGTGCGGCGCGGGCTCCTGGTGGCTGCGGTAGAGCCGGCGCGCCAGCGCCGCGTACAGCGTGTCGTTGACCAGGGTCGACTTGCCCGAACCCGAGACCCCGGTCACGCAGGTGAGGCGGCCGACCGGCAGCTCGACGCTCGCACGCTGCAGGTTGTGACCGCGCGCGCCGACGATGCGCAGCCACGGCGCGCCCGCGCCCGGCGGCGGCGCCGCCGGCGCCGCGATGCGCAGCGCCTGCGCGAGGTAGCGCCCGGTCAGCGAGGCCGGGTCGGCAGCGACCTGCGCCGGCGTGCCCTGCGCGACGACGCAGCCGCCGTGCACGCCGGCGCCCGGGCCCATGTCGATGACATGGTCGGCGGCGCGGATCATGTCCTCGTCGTGCTCGACGACGAGCACCGAGTTGCCGAGGTCACGCAGGCGCTGCAGGGTGGCGATCAGCCGCGCGTTGTCGCGCTGGTGCAGCCCGATGCTGGGCTCGTCGAGCACGTACATCACCCCGGTCAGCCCCGAGCCGATCTGGCTGGCCAGCCGGATGCGCTGGGCCTCGCCGCCCGAGAGCGTGTCGGCGCTGCGCTCGAGGCTGAGGTAGTCGAGCCCGACGTCGACCAGGAAGCGCAGCCGCGCGCGCACCTCGCGCAGCACCGGCGCGGCGATCCCGGCCTGCGCACCGGCGAGCTGCAGCCGCTCGAAGTAGGCGCAGGCCTCGGCCAGCGTCGCGCGCTCGACCTCGTAGATCGGCCGGCGGCTGCCGTCGCTGCCGCACAGGAAGACATGGCGCGCCTCGCGCCGCAGCCGCGTGCCGGCGCAGGCCGGGCAGGGCCGCGCGACCTGGCAGCGGGCGAGCTCCTCGCGCACGGTCGGCGAGTCGGTCTCGCGCCAGCGCCGCTCGAGCGCCGGGATCACGCCCTCGAACGGGTGGCGCCGGCGCAGCGTGCGCGCCTTGCCGCCGGGCGACTCGGCGCGGTAGACGAAGTCGATCGCGGTCTGCCCCGAGCCGTACAGCACGAGCTGGCGCTGCGCCGGCGTGAGCTGCTCGAACGGTGCTTCGGGGTCGAAGCCGGCGTGGCGGGCGACGCATTCGAGCAGCGGGTAGTGGTAGGGGTTGCGCCGGTCCCAGCCCTTGATCGCGCCGGCGGCCAGCGACAGCTCGGGAAAGGCAACCACCCGCGCCGGGTCGAAGACCGTGACCTGGCCCAGGCCCTCGCACTGCGGGCAGGCGCCGGCCGGCGCGTTGAAGCTGAACAGCCGCGGCTCGAGCGCCGCCAGCGCGTAGCTGCACGAGGGGCAGCCGTGGCGGCTGCTGAACATGCGCTCGCTGCCGGCGTCAAGGTCGAGCACCAGCGCGCGGCCCTCGGCCAGCGCGAGCGCGGCCTCCAGGCTCTCGGCCAGCCGCTGGCGCAGCGCGGCGTCGTCGGCGCGCACGCGCAGGCGGTCGACGACGACGTCGAGGTCGTGGCGGTCGCCCTTGTTCAGCGCCGGCAGCGCGTCGGCCTCGTGGATGCGGCCGTCGATGCGAAAGCGCACGTAGCCGCGCGCCTGCAAGTCGGCCAGCAGCTCGGCGTGGCCGCCTTTGCGCTCGCGCGCCAGCGGCGCGAGCACGGCCAGCCGCGTGCCCGCGGGCAGCGCGAGCAGCGTATCGACCATCTGGGCGACGCTCTGCGCGGCCAGCGGCAGGTCGTGGTCGGGGCAGTGCGGGGTGCCCGCGCGCGCCCACAGCAGGCGCAGGTAGTCGTGGATCTCGGTGACCGTGCCGACCGTCGAGCGCGGGTTGTGGCTGGCCGACTTCTGCTCGATGGCGATGGCCGGCGCCAGGCCCTCGATGGCGTCGACGTCGGGCTTGTCCATCTGCTGCAGGAACTGCCGCGCGTAGGCCGAGAGGCTCTCGACGTAGCGGCGCTGGCCCTCGGCGTAGAGGGTGTCGAAGACCAGGCTCGACTTGCCCGAGCCCGAAGGCCCGGTGACGACGACCAGCGCGTGGCGCGGGATGTCGAGGTCGATGTTCTTCAGGTTGTGCGTGCGCGCGCCGCGCACGCGCAGCGGCGGCAGGGCGGGGCGCGCGGTGGCGGGCGGGTCACTCATGCAGCGCGGCGGGCAGGCATAACCGGTCATCTTATGCCGGGCGCGCAACCGGCGCCGGCTGCGCGCCCGGCCTCAGCCCGCGCTGCGCAGCACGCGCAGGATCTCGTCGCCGTAGGCCTCGAGCTTCTTGGCGCCGACGCCGCTGACGCCGGCCAGCGCGGCGAGCGTGGGCGGGGCCTCGCGCGCCATCTCGGCCAGCGTCGCGTCGTGGAAGATGACGTAGGCGGGCAGGCCGTGCTCGCGCGCGACCTCGCCGCGCCAGGCCTTGAGCGCGGCAAAGCGCGCCAGCGCTGCCGCATCGAGCGGCAGCGGCGGCGTACGCTGCCCGGCGGCGCGCCGCGCCGCCTTCGTCCGCGGCGCGGCTGCGGCCGGCCGGCGCAGGCACAGCGCGAGCTCGCCGCGCAGCACGGCGCGGCTGCTGGCGGTCAGCGCGAGGGTGTGGAACTCGCCCTCGGCGCGCAGGTGGCCCAGCGCGATCAACTGGCGCAGCACCGCGCGCCAGGCCGCCTCGCCGAGGTCGGCGCCGATGCCGAAGGTCGACAGCCGCTCGTGGCCGTGCTGGCGCACCTTGTCGGTAGCCTTGCCGCGCAGCACGTCGACCAGGTGGCCGGCGCCGAAGGCGCGCGGCGCCGGCCCGTGGCCATGCTGGGCGAAGCGGTAGACGCAGGACAGCGCCTTGCGCGCAGCCTCGGTGGCGTCCCAGGTCTGCGGCGGCGCGAGGCAGTTGTCGCAGTTCATGCAGCGCAGCCGGGTGGCGGCGCGGTCGCCACCGTCGGCGTCGGCGTCCGGGGCGACGTCGTAGGCCTCGCCGAAGTAGGCCAGCAGCCGCACGCGCCGGCAGTCGGTGGCCTCGGCCAGCGCGAGCAGCGCATCGAGCTTGTCGCGCTGCAGGCGCTTGAACTCCTCGCCGGCGCTGCTCTCGTCGATCATGCGGCGCTGGTTGACGACGTCGGCCAGCCCGTAGGCCATCCAGGCCTCGGCCGGCAGGCCGTCGCGACCGGCGCGGCCGGTCTCCTGGTAGTAGGCCTCGATATTCTTCGGCAGGTCCAGGTGCGCGACGAAGCGCACGTCGGGCTTGTCGATGCCCATGCCGAAGGCGATCGTCGCGACCATCACCACCCCGTCCTCGCGCAGGAAGCGGTCCTGGTGCGCGCGGCGGGTCCGGGCGTCGAGCCCGGCGTGGTAGGGCAGCGCGGCGAGGCCCTCGGCGCACAGCCAGGCGGCGACCTCGTCGACCTTGCGCCGGCTGGCGCAGTAGACGATGCCGCTGGCGACGCCGTCGGCGCCGAGCTGCTCGTCGTGCAGCCAGCGCAGCAACTGGCGGCGCGGCTCGGCCTTCTCGACGATGGTGTAGCGGATGTTGGGCCGGTCGAAGCTGCTGACGAAGCTGCGCGCCGCGCCGAGCTGCAAGCGCTCGACGATGTCGGCGCGCGTGGTCGCGTCGGCGGTGGCGGTCAGCGCGATGCGCGGCACGCCGGCGTAGCGCGCGGGCAGCAGCGCCAGACCGAGGTAGTCCTCGCGGAAGTCGTGGCCCCACTGGCTGACGCAGTGCGCCTCGTCGATCGCGAACAGCGACAGCGCGCCGCGCGCGTGCAGCGCATCGAGCATGGCCAGCATGCGCGGCGCAAGCAGCCGCTCGGGGGCGACGTACAGCAGGACCAGCCGCGCGCTGCGCAGCTCGCGCTCGACGGCTGCGGCCGCGGCGGCGTCCAGCGTCGAGTTCAGGAATGCGGCGTGCACGCCGGCTTCCTCGAGCGCGCCGACCTGGTCGTGCATCAGCGCGATCAGCGGGCTCACGACCACCGCCACGCCGTGGCCGGCGCGGTGGCGCACGATGGCCGGCACCTGGTAGCACAGGCTCTTGCCGCCGCCGGTGGGCATCAGCACCAGCGCGTCGCCACCGCCGACGACCTGCTCGACGATGGCCTGCTGCGGGCCGCGAAAGCGCGGGTAGCCGAAGACCTCGCGCAGCACCTGCTGCGCGTCGGGCGGGGGGGCGAGGGCGGCGGCGGTCATCGGGCAGAGCGGCGGCGCATCTTAGAGGCTGCGCCGCCGCCCTCCCCCGTCGGGGGGCGGCCGCGGCCGGCCGCGCGGCGGCGCGCTGCGGCACAATCGGTGCCCTCGTTCCCTCCCCCGTCCTTCCCTCCCCCGTCCCGCCTGCCCCGGAGGCTGCCATGGCCAGCGTCAACAAAGTCATCCTGATCGGCAACCTCGGCAAGGACCCCGAGGTGCGCTACACGCCCAGCGGCGCGGCGGTCTGCAACCTGCGGCTGGCGACCACGCGCACCTGGAAGAACCGCGACAGCGGCGAGCGCCAGGAGGAGACCGAGTGGCACTCGGTCGTGCTCTACGACCGCCAGGCCGAGATCGCCGGCGAATACCTGCGCAAGGGCCGCCCGGTCTACATCGAGGGCCGGCTCAAGACCCGCAAATGGCAGGACAAGGACGGCAACGACCGCTACACCACCGAGGTCGTCGCCGAGACGATGCAGTTGCTCGGCGGGCGCGAGGGCGGTGCAGCCCCCGGCGCTGCCGGCGAGGACGGCGGCGCAGCGGCGCGCAGCGCACCGCGCAGCGCGCCGGCGGCAGGTGCCCCCGCCAGCCGGCCCGCGGCGCAGAAGTCGGCCACCGGCTTTGACGACATGGACGACGACATCCCGTTCTGAACGCCGCTGCGGCCCGGCCCCGCGCCAGGCCCCGACCACCGATGCAAGACGACGACAAGCACCGCCAGGACCTGCTCAACCGGCTGCGCCGCGCCGAGGGCCAGTTGCGCGGCATCCAGCGCATGATCGAGGAGGGCCAGCCCTGCCTGGACATCGCCAGCCAGATGGCCGCGGTGCGCAAGGCGCTCGATTCGGCCTACGTGCGCATGACCGTCTGCCACATGGAGCAGGAGCTCGGCGCCCGCCTCGGCGGCGGGCGCCAGGCCGAGCTGCGCGCCGTTCTCGACGACGTCCAGGTGCTGCTGGGCAAGCTGCGCTGAGCCCCCGCCGCGCGTGACACCCGTCACGCCACGCGCCGTGCTGGGCGGCCGCCGCCGCGCTGTTTTACCGATCACCGTCACGGGCCCTCGCTAAGCTGGCCCGCAGCGTCGCCGGCCGCGTCAACCGACTGCGGCCCGCGCGCGTGGTGCAGGCAGTGCAGCGATGGAGGACGGCCCGTGTGGCACGACGGACCCGGCTGGCGGCGATTGAGCTGCGGCGTCGTCATCGTCAACGACGACGACGAGCTGCTGCTGTGCCGCGTCACCGGCCAGGGCCACTGGGACCTGCCCAAGGGCGGCGCCGACCCCGGCGAGACGCCGCTGCAGGCCGCGCTGCGCGAGACCTACGAGGAGACCGGGCTGCGCCTGCCGCCCGCGGCGCTGCTCGAGCTCGGGCGCTACGCCTACACCGCGCGCACCGACCTGCACCTCTACGCCACCCACGCGCCGCAGGTCGACCCGCGCGCACTGGTCTGCCACAGCCACTACGTCTGCGCCGACAGCGGGCAGCGGCGCCCCGAGATGGACGCCTATGGCTGGTTTGCCTTCGACGCCGTGCCGCTGCGCTGCCGCCCGCGGCTGGCCTCGGTGCTGGTCAGCCGGCTCGACCTGCGCGCGCTGCGCCGGCGGCTGCACGCCGCCGGCCGCGCTCAGGCGCAGGGCGCGCGGCCGGCCAGCAGCTCGGCGTTGCCGCCGGCCGCGGCGGTGTTGACGCTCAGCGTCTGCTCGCTGCAGAAGCGGTAGAGGTAGAGCGGGCCGCCGGCCTTGGGGCCGGTGCCCGACAGCCCCTCGCCGCCGAAGGGCTGCACGCCGACCACCGCGCCGATCATGTTGCGGTTGACGTAGACGTTGCCGGCGCGCACCGCCGCGGCCAGCGCCTGCGCGCGCGTGTCGATGCGCGTCTGCAGGCCGAAGGTCAGTCCGTAGCCCAGCGCGTTGACCTGCGCGACGACGGCCGCCGGGTCGCCCGCCCAGCGCACGACATGCAGCACGGGGCCGAAGATCTCGCGCTGCAGTTCGGCGATGCTGCGCAGCTCGAAGGCCACCGGCGCGAGGTGGCGCGGCCCGGCCGCGCCGGGCGGGGTCTCGGCGATCAGCCGCGCCTCGCGGCGCAGGCGCCCGACCTCGGCGGCGATCGCGGCCTGCGCGTCGGCGTCGATCAGCGGGCCGACGTCGGTCGCGTAATCGGCCGCGTCGCCCACGCGCAGCTCGGCCATCGCGCCGGCCAGCATGGCCAGCACCGCATCGGCGAGGCCCGCGTGCACCAGCAGCAGCCGCAGCGCCGAGCAGCGCTGGCCGGCGCTGCGAAAGGCGCTGTGCACGACCGCGTCGACGACCTGCTCGGGCAGCGCGCTGCTGTCGACGAGCATCGCGTTGAGGCCGCCGGTCTCGGCGATCAGCGCCACGATCGGCCCGTCGCCGGCGGCCAGCGCGCGCTGGATGCGCTTGGCCACCGCGGTGCTGCCGGTAAACGCCACGCCGGCGGCAGCCGGGTGCGCGACCAGCGCCGCGCCGACCGTCTCGCCGGGGCCGGGCAGCAGCACCAGCGCGTCGCGCGGCACGCCGGCCGCGTGCAGCAGCTCGACGCAGCGCTGCGCGACCACCGGCGTCTGCTCGGCGGGCTTGGCGGCGACCGCGTTGCCGGCGACCAGCGCGGCGACGACCTGCCCGGCGAAGATCGCCAGCGGAAAGTTCCACGGGCTGATGCAGACGAAGACGCCGCGCCCGCCCAGCCGCAGCGTGTTGGCTTCGCCGGTCGGCCCGGGCAGCGTGCGCGGCGCGAGGTCGGCCTCGGCCTGCGCGGCGTAGTAGCGGCAGAAGTCGACCGCCTCGCGGACTTCGGCGACGGCGTCGCTCATTGTCTTGCCGGCCTCGACGACGAGCAGGCCGCAGAACTCCTCCAGGCGTGCTTCGAGCGCGTCGCCGGCGCGGCGCAGCACCGCCGCACGCTCGGCCAGCGGCACGCCGCGCCAGCCCTCGTGGCCGCGCGCGAGCCGCGCCATCGCGGCCTCGGCCTCAGCCTGGCTGGCCTCGGCGGGCGGCTCGATGCGGGTGGCCGCGACCGCCGCCTCGAGGCCCGCGCGCTGCGCGGCCACCGCCAGATCCAGCCCGCGCGCGTTGCGCCGCCCGGCGCCGTAGAGCTCGACGGGCAGCGGCAGCGCCGGCTCGCTGGCTGCGCCCGCTGCGGCGCCGGCCTCGACCAGCGGCGAGGCCAGCAGCGTGTCGAGGTCGACCGCGGCGTCGGCGAGCTGGTGCACGAAGGACGAGTTGGCGCCGTTCTCGAGCAGCCGCCGCACGAGATAGGCCAGCAGGTCGCGGTGCTCGCCGACCGGGGCGTAGACGCGCAGCGGGGCGGCCGCGCCGCGCAGCACCTCGCGGTACACCGCATCGCCCATGCCGTGCAGGCGTTGCAGCTCGTGGGGCCGGCCCTGCGCCATCTGCGCGATCGCCGCGATCGTGCCGGCGTTGTGCGTCGCAAACTGCGGGTAGATCAGGTCGGCGTGGCCGAACAGCGCCTGCGCGCAGGCCAGGTACGACAGGTCGGTGTGGCGCTTGCGGGTGTAGACCGGGTAGCCGGCCAGGCCCAGCTCCTGCGCGCGCTTGACCTCGCCGTCCCAGTAGGCGCCCTTGACCAGCCGCAGCATCAGCCGCAGGCCGTGCGCGCGCGCGACCGCGGCCACCGCGTCGACGACCGCGGTCGCGCGTGTCTGGTAGGCCTGCACCGCCAGCCCCAGCCCGCTCCAGCGCGGCTGCGCGCGCGCGAGCTGCGCGGCCAGCGCGTCGAACAGGTCCAGTGACAGCTCCAGACGATCGCTCTCCTCGGCGTCGATCGTCAGGTTGAGGTCGGCCGCCGCGGCCGCGGCGGCCAGCGCGGCCACGCGCGGCAGCAGCTCGGCGAAGACGCGCGCGCGCTGCGCCTCCTCGTAGCGGGGGAACAGCGCGCTGAGCTTGATCGAGATGCCGTCGCCGTCCTGCGGCGTGGCGCCGGCCGGCCGCGCCGCGGCGATCGCCGCAATCGCGCCGCGGTACGCGCCCAGGTAGCGCTGCGCGTCGGCCTCGCTGCGCGCGCCCTCGCCAAGCATGTCGTAGCTGTAGCGCAGCCGCGGCTGCGCGCGCCGCTGCGCGCCGGCCTCGGCCAGCGCCTCGGCGATCGAGCGGCCGAGCACGAACTGGCGGCCCAGCAACTGCAGCGCGCGCACCGTCGCCGCGACCACCGTCTGCGCACCCAGCCGCCGCAGCAGCCCGGCGTCGGTCGGCCCGAGCAGGCGCTTGGACAGCTCGATCGCGCTGGCCGACAGGCCGGCGAGCAGGCGGTGCGGGCTGTCGGCGTGCGCGGCGGCGGCAGCGGAGAAGTCGGCGCGGCCGAGCTGGTCGGCGGTCAGCGCGATCGCCGTCTCGGCGTCGGGCACGCGCAGCAGCGCCTCGGCCAGCCGCATCAGCGCGAGCCCCTCGGCGCTCGAGATCGGGTATTCGCGCAGCAGCGACTCCAGCGCCCAGAAAGGCGCCGGGTGCGCGCGCGCCGCCTGCACCCAGGGCGTGGCCGTGCGCACGACGGCGGGCCAGTCGAGCGTGCCGGCCACCCGGCGGCGCAACTCGGCGACTTGCGCCGCCTCGTCGCGGCAGGGTGGCGGCAGGCGGTCGGCGGACGGGGGGTGCATGGCGGGCTCCCGGCGCGTCTTCACAAACAAGCCGCTAGGATATTCGCCTCACTACCGAATGTCTGGCTGAAATCATGGCTCAGCGCAGTGAAATATCCGACGGCGACGCACCCGAAGCCGGCCGCCATGGTCTCGACCGCACCGATTTGCGCATCCTGCGCGTGCTGCAGGCCGACGGCCGCATCGCCAACCTCAAGCTTGCCGAGGTGGTGCACCTGTCGCCGACGGCAGTGCTCGAGCGCGTGCGGCGGCTGCAGCGCGAGGGCTACGTCCTGGGTTACGAGGCGCGCCTGAACCCGGCGAAGCTGGGCGCCGGATTGCTGGTCTTCATCGAGGTCATGCTCGACCGCACCACCCCCGATGCGATGGCGCAGTTCAACGCCGCGGTCCAGGCCCGCCCCGAGATCATGGAGTGCCACCTCGTCGCCGGCGGCTTCGACTACCTGCTCAAGACCCGCGCAGCCTCGATGGGCGCCTACCGCGAATTTGTCGGCACCGTGATCTGGAGCCTGCCCGGCGTGCGCGAGACGCGCACCTACGCGGTGATGGAGGAGATCAAGCACAGCGCACGCATCGCGCTGTAGCGGTCGTTGGTGCTCTCATGCGCATTCCTGCGTGCGCCCGCTGGCCTTCACCGGCGAACTCGATGCAGCGGCGTGGGCATGTCAGGCCCCTTCGCCGCAGCAGCTTCGTCGTCGTCCATGGCCAGTTGGCCCTGGGGATCGACCAGCGGCCAGCGGCCAGCGCTCGTCCGTTGCTCGAACCAACGGTGCATGGCTGCGTCGTCTGCGGCGTACTCGCCTCGGGCCGACTTCCACACCAGCGCCGGGTTGCGTTCGCGCAGCGATTCCAGCGCGCGCTGCGCCATCTGCGGGGTCACGCGGCCCATCACCCGTTCACGGTAGAAGCGCAGCGCCTCGCCGTCGTAAGGGCGAAAGCGCGGCCCCTGTTCCAGCAGGCGCCATAGCACTGCCTGCTCCAGCGGGCGCAGCGCCAGGTACTCGGACTCCATCTGCGCCTCGTCGGCCTGCTGGCGCTCCTTCGCCGCCTGCAGCACCGCCTGCTCGAACCGAACCCCCTGCAGACCTGACAGTGGGCTCAGAGCCTGTGAAGCTTTCGCTTCGCAACGACCGCACGCTTGGTGACGTTCAATGGTGCGGTTGACGTAGCCTTCGGCGCGCTCAATGTGCTCGACAGGTGGCCTGGATCGTTCAGGGGGTCGAT
>Ga0207951_100064_pt1 | contig 87880 bp, 78 predicted proteins | sample Subbio12Aug_8Bad_FD_184830 | JGI IMG/M metagenome (GOLD analysis project Ga0207951, IMG submission 184830) | Serpentinite rock and fluid subsurface biosphere microbial communities from McLaughlin Reserve, California, USA - CR12Aug_8Bad (SPAdes) | ecosystem: Environmental > Terrestrial > Deep... | reverse complement strand
TTCGACAGAGGGGACAAATTTTTTCTTGACAATCAAAAAAAATGGTGTACGTTGACGGTAAAAGCGAAGCTTAATGTTCATAAATGGAGCGCATTATTCCAGGTCTCCTATTGACAACGCTACCAAGATTTTTGTTTTATTACCCAATATTCCAATGTTCCATGATTCCAAAATTTTATCATAGGAGAAAACAGTTATGATCACGGTTGACATAAAAACCCTTTTGAATCGATTGAATACTTATTGCACACGAGCCCTGGAAGGAGCCGCCGGTCTCTGCGTCTCACGAACCCACTACGAAGTGACCGTGGAACACTACCTGACCAAACTCCTTGAAGAGCCCCAATCAGACCTTCCCCTCATCTTCCGCCAATTTGACCTGGATGTCGGAAGGGTGAAAAAAACAATCGATCAGACCATTGAAGAGTTTCGAACAGGCAATGCCTCAAAACCTGTCTTCTCCCCGCTCCTATTGGAATGGTTTCAGGAAGCCTGGCTGATCTCGTCAGTTGATCTCGAAGAGAATCGAATCCGATCAGGCGCTCTTCTTCTTGCCTTTCTGGCCAAACCTACCCAGTTTGCCACAGGCCGTTATGTCGATCTTCTGCGCCCCATTGGCCGCGAAGCCCTTCTTTCCCAATTCGGGAATATTTTAAAAGGTTCGATCGAGCATCCCTCTCCTGCTGAAAAGGCGGCCCGGGAGCCGGGGTCTCCGGGAGAAGGGACTGCCCTCGCGCGCTTCTGTGTTGATTTTACCAGAAAGGCCCAGGCGGGTGAGATCGATCCTGTCTTTGGTCGAGATCGAGAGATCCATCAAATGATCGATATTCTGGCCCGAAGGCGCAAAAACAATCCCATTTGCGTTGGAGAGGCAGGCGTGGGCAAGACAGCCGTGGTAGAAGGTCTGGCCTTACGAGTCATAGAAGGGGATGTGCCTGAAATTTTGAAAGGAGTAAGTATTTTGGGATTGGATATGGGACTCCTTCAAGCAGGAGCTGGAGTTAAAGGGGAATTTGAAAATCGCCTGAAGTCTGTCATCAATGAGATCAAGGCATCTCCAAAACCGACCATTCTCTTTATTGATGAAGCCCATACGCTCATTGGAGCTGGAGGACCGTCGGGAGGAAGTGATGCGGCCAATCTTTTAAAACCGGCCTTGGCGAGAGGAGAGCTTCGGACCGTTGCGGCCACCACTTGGTCGGAATATAAAAAATATTTTGAGAGGGATGCAGCTCTTGCCCGGCGGTTCCAATTGGTAAAGCTTGATGAACCCTCTGTGGAGACAGCGACCTTAATCTTACGGGGGCTCAAAAGTAAATATGAGGAAGCTCACAGTGTGGTGGTTCGAGACGATGCCATTGTGGCCGCAGCAGAGCTCTCAAGCCGATATATCTCAGGCCGCCAATTGCCGGATAAAGCTGTTGACCTTCTTGATACAAGCGCGGCTCGGGTGAAGATCCTTCTCACCGCAAAGCCGGATATCATTGACGACAAGGAGCGCAGCATTCTGGCCCTGGAGCGAGAGAAAAAAGCCCTTGAAAGGGACGAGCTTCATGGTATTGAAATTGATAAGAATCGCCCCCAGGAGCTTGAGAACGAGATAAAAAAATTGAATCAAGAAGTGTCTGATTTAAAAGAACGCTGGCAAAAGGAACAGGGGCTTGCTCAACAATTGGTTGGTTTGAGAAAGGAGCTTTATGAGCTCGTCAGTCAGAAGGGTCCAGAGGAAAAAAGGAATGAACTAAAAAGCTCAATTGATAAGCTTTCCAGAGAGCTTCAGGCGATCCAGGGAAATGCTCCTCTTGTTCGCATAGAGGTTGACCCCGATGTAGTCGCCAAGGTCGTCTCTGACTGGACAGGGATTCCTCTTGGAAAAGTGATGCGAGAGCAAGCTCAAAATATCATCAACCTCGAAGGCAATCTCCAGCAGAGGATTAAAGGCCAGGATGAAGCCCTTAAAATCATCACGCAGGTGGTCAAGGCTGCAAAGGCCGGATTAAAAGATCCTCAGCAACCTCTCGGCGTTTTTCTTTTTGTTGGCCCAAGTGGTGTGGGAAAGACAGAGACTGGATTGGTCATTGCAGATCTTCTCTTTGGTGGCGACCGATTTTTAGTCACTGTCAACATGAGCGAGTTTCAAGAAAGTCATACCGTCAGTCGATTGATCGGCTCTCCCCCTGGTTATGTTGGATTTGGAGAAGGTGGAGTATTGACGGAGGCAGTGCGCCAGCGACCCTATTCGGTCGTTCTGATTGATGAATGCGAAAAAGCGCATATCGATGTCATGAACCTTTTCTATCAAGTCTTTGACAAGGGTATGCTCTCGGACGGAGAGGGTCGAATCATTGACTTCAAAAACACTGTGCTTTTTATGACGAGTAATTTGAGCTCTGATGTCATTACTCAGCTTTGTTCCACTCCGGAGAGGCCTTCCCTCGAGACGGTGGCCGCCGCTATCAGACCCATTCTGAGCCATCATTTCAAGCCGGCTCTTCTTGCCCGAATGACGATTGTTCCATTCTACACCCTCGATCCAAAATTCATCAGAGAGATTGTCATTCTCAAGCTCAACAAACTGGTCGCCCGACTTTCTGAAAATCAAAAGATTAAGTTAACCTACTCTCCAGAAGTGGTGGATCAGATTAGCAAGCGATGCACCGAGGTTGAAACCGGAGCTCGAAATATCGATCACATCATGAACGGGACGATCCTTCCCCAGATGTCTCAGGAAATCTTAGCCCGCATGAGTGAAGGGGTTATGCCATCAGAGGCTTATTTGGATATGGCAGAGGATGGCTCATTCAAAATCAACTTCGGAGGTTAAAGATGGCGCCGACATTGACCGCCCATGAATCCAGGTTTCTCTTTGAGGTGAAGGGGGTATCCTATCAAACGGCAGTGTTGGGATTCAAACTCTTCGAAGGAATCTCCTCACCCTTTGACCTTCATGTCTCCCTGGTCTCAGAGGATGAGATCAACTTCAACGAGATGGTGGGAAAAGAAGCTCTCCTCACCCTGCTCGGGGAGGATAATGATCGCTACCTTCACGGCATCCTCCGTCAATTCATCCAGAATGGAAGCAAGGGACGGTTCTATTTTTACGAGGCTGAGGTGATTCCCACCTTTTGGTTTCTGTCTCTGGAGCAGGATTGCCGGATCTTCCAGAACAAGAAAGTCGAGGACATCATCAAGCAGGTCCTTCAGGAGGGCGGTATCACAGGAGACCGCTTCAATTTCCGCCTCCAGGGAAAATATCAGGAGAGGGAATATTGCGTCCAGTATCGTGAAACCGATCTTGACTTCATCTCCCGTCTTTGTGAAGAGGAAGGCATCTTTTATTTCTTTGAACATGCAAAGGATAAACATGTGCTGGTCTTTGGCGACAGCACGGTCGCCTATAAGGCGATTGAAGGAGAAGTGGAGATTACCTTCAATCCCGCGATCGGAATGGTGCCGGGTAAAGAGTTTGTCTACCAATTCGCCTTCTCCCAGAAAGTCTACTCCGGAAAGATGACCCGAAAAGATTTCCATTTTGAGAAGCCTACCCTCGATCTGACGACCAAAGAGCAGGACAAATCCTATCAGAAACTGGAAGTCTATGACTATCCGGGCAGGTATGTCGAGGAAAACCGGGGAAAAAGCCTGACCAAGGTCCGCCTGGAAGAGTCGGTCACCTATAAAGAGAAGGCAGAGGGCAAGAGCGCCTCCCCCCGTTTCACCCCTGGCTTCAAATTCAAATTGATTGACCATGAGCGTAAAAGCTTCAATCAGGAATACCTTCTCACGGAGATTCGTCACGAAGGCCAACAACCCCAGGCGCTCGAAGAACTGGCTGACCCCAAAGAAAAGTTCAGCTATACGAATCAATTCATCTCGATTCCTTCCTCTGTTGTCTTCAGACCGGAACGAAAGACCCCCAAGCCCATTGTGAAAGGAATCCAGACCGCGGTGGTCGCCGGGCCAAAAGGGGAAGAGATCTACACGGACAAATACGGCCGCATCAAAGTCCAGTTTCACTGGGACAGGGAGGGGAAGAAGGATGATAAATCTTCCTGCTGGATACGTGTAGCAAGCATCTTTGCCGGCGGACAGTATGGCGCCATCTTCACACCGAGGATCGGCCAGGAGGTCGTCGTTGATTTCCTCGAAGGAGACCCGGACCAGCCCCTCATCACAGGCAGGGTTTACAATGCGGATCTGATGCCTCCCTACACGCTTCCCGACGAAAAGACGAAGTCCACGATCAAGACGAACAGTTCCATCGGTGGAGACGGTTTCAATGAGATCCGATTTGAGGATGAAAAAGGAAAGGAACAGGTCTTCATCCATGCGGAGAAGGATCTCGATATCCGTGTGAAGAGCGACCGCCGGGAGCTCGTCGGAAATGACCGGCATCTTATCGTCAAGCGGGATCTGAAGGAGAAGATCGAATTTGACAAGCATGTGATGGTTGAAAAGAGTGAGTTTCGAGAGGTCAAAAGCGACTATAACCTGAAAGTGGGCGGTAAGAGTGCGGTTGAGGTAACCGGCTCCTCTTCACTTAAGGTCACGGGCAATATGATCGAGAGCTTTAATGCAAATCACAGCGAAAATGTGACAGCGACCTATCATTTGAAAGGAATGAATGTAAAGCTTGAGGGAATGACCGGTATGGAGCTCAAGGTGGGGGGGAGTTCCATTGTGCTCACCCCAGCAGCCATTTTTATTCAGGCGCCCATCGTCAACATCAATAGCGGCAGCGGCCCGCCGGTCGCGCCGGTCTCTGCTGCCCTCGTGCCTCCGGCTGCCCCCTCCCCTCCGGATGCGGCTGCAGACGCATCTCCCGGAAAAGATGTAAGCAGTCAAGAAAAACGCCACAAAGACCCCACCGATGAAGAGGAGAAAGATAAGAAAAGCTGGATCGAGATCGAACTCGTCGATGAAGATGATAATCCTGTTTCAGGAGAAAAATATAAGGTCACCCTGCCCGACGGAAAGACGGTTGCGGAAGGCACTCTCGATGAAAAGGGCTTTGCACGGGTAGACGGAATCGATCCCGGCAACTGCAAAATCACCTTCCCCAAGTTGGATAAAGAGGCCTGGAAGAAGGCGTAAGAAAAGAGAGTTCGGAAATGCCCGATTACAATGTCAAGCAGGGGGATTGTCTTTCAAGTATAGCCGCAAGGCACGGGCTCTTTTGGGAAAAGGTCTGGAATCACCCGAAGAATGCAAGGCTGAAGGAGCAGAGAAAAGACCCCAATGTCCTCTACCCCGGAGATGTGGTCTTTGTCCCGGATAAGGAAAAGAAAGAGGAGTCCGGCGCAACCGAACAGAGGCATCGGTTTCGTAAGAAAGCAACTCCAGCTAAGTTGCGTCTTGAACTGAAACATGGTGAGAAACCCCGTGCTAATGAGCCCTACACTTTTGAGATCGACGGCCAGCTCTTCTCCGGAACCACTGATGACGATGGTAAACTCGAGCACCGTATTCCGCCCAATGCAAAGAGAGGAAAACTACTCCTCGGTGAAAATAAGGAAGAGTTCCAACTCGATCTCGGTCATCTTGACCCGATTGAAGAAGTCTCCGGCGTGCAGGCTCGTCTTAATAATCTCGGATTTGATTGTGGTAAAGTGGATGAAATTTTAGGGCCCAAGACAGAAACAGCTATTAACGATTTTCAGAAACAGAACAAATTGAAGATCACAGGGAAGATTGATCAGCAAACCCGGGACAAATTAAAACAGGTCTATGGATGCTGAAATTTATAAAGATTTCCCATTCTGAACATTAGAAGAGCAAAGCGAACGAATGAGCAATCCTGTTGCAAGAGATGAGAAACAATGGCAGGTTCTGAGCCGGTGTAGTGTTGCTGGGAAAATCCTTTTCGAACCCAAAAAGGGCCGAAAGTTCCCACTTCGATTCACAATGATATGGTACGAGCATGGTGGGGAGAAAGTTTCGGAAACGACAACGGACAACGAAGGAAAATTCATATTCCAGAGGGTTCCAGGGTTAGATGGCGTTATCGTCTACTCGATGAAATGTATTTTACCTAAAGAAAAGTATGACCTTCGACAAATGGGAGGGGATGAATATAATGCCAGATTCCCTGAAGAGAAAGGAAAGGGAATCGACTCCACAGGACAAAAACCGACAAATCTGGAGATTGTGATTACAGATCCTTACTGGATACCTGACTTGATTATGAGGGAGTTCGTCATCTCGGGATTGCAGGGAGTTCCTCCTTTGACCGCTCCTCAGAAACTATGGGATGTCTTCAAAGAAGAAATTGATCAGGAGATTCAAACCATGGCTTCAGAGCTGAATCTTTTTCAAAAATAAGAGGAACCGTTAGAACACATGAAATGGGATAATACAGATGTCAGTAATAAAATAAAGTGGACTGTAAAGAAGAATCGCCCTGATGAATATCAGACACTCAGTGGCACAGCGGCTGAGTTTAGGAAATTTCTCAATACCCAGCCAGATATTAAAACGATAGCCTTAGAACTCACCGGTCTTGTCGATTTACTCTTAGTCACGGGAAACCGTGGCTGGATTGGTGATAAAGAGGAAGGAGAATTCCAGCTTTTAGACACATGGCAGAAACGTATTCCTTTTGTTTGGACGGCCGGCAAAATTAAGTTTGTAGAGAAGGATTTACGTAAATGGGTGGAAAAGAATGTCAAAAAGTACTCGGAAGGGTTTGGGATGCCCTTTGCGCCCTGGATAAATGTCTTATCGGGATATACTTTCACCTACCAGGTGGGCTTCTGTGAGGAACACTCTGCTTTAGCGTGCTATCTTCTCATTTGGGGAGGGTTGCATCCAGAGTCAACGCCCCCGTTTCAAAAATTACATGTCATGTATAAAAATCGTGTGTTAGGTGATCCAAGGGATATATACTTTTCAATTCTTGGTGCAAGTGAGTGGTCAAGAGGCAATCATGGTTTTGTCGTTCTCTTCAAGGGAGACGAATTTGCTGAATCAGTAATGAAACTCAAGGAATATTTTAAGGGTAAGGGGGAAAAGGATTTACTTAGAGGTAAGGTGTTTGAATATATATTCCAACATCCAGAATTGTGGGGAAAAAAAGCCTGGGTTGTCGATGGTTGGTTGGGTTATTCTTATCCTGCGGCCGATATTCAGAAGACATTTTTTAAAGAATTCGGCATGTATAATTTTAAATTATTTCATCATCCTGATTGGAACCCCTTCCATTTCGGAGATTTATTCTTAAGAGTTTGTGAACATTACAATATCACCTGGGAATGAGGGAGAGCTGAGTAATGCCCGATTATACAGTCAAACAGGGTGATTGCATATCAAGCATTGCAGAGAGGCATGGCCTCTTCTGGGAGAGGGTCTGGAATCACCCGAAAAATTCAAAACTGAAGGAACAGAGAAAAGACCCCAATATCCTCTACCCGGGAGACATCCTCTTCATCCCTGAAAAGGAAAAAAAGGAAGACTCCGGAGCGACCGAGCAGAAGCATCGCTTCCGCAAGAAAGGGACCCCCGCCAAGCTCCGCCTTATCATTGAACGGGATGACAAACCGATTAAGAATACAGATTACATCCTCACAATTGACGGTGAGATCGCAAGAGGGGAAACTGACGAGAAAGGGCTCATTGAGGTTCCGATTAAGCCAAACACGAAACATGGGCGGTTGGAAATCGCTGATTTGGTCTACGAGCTGGACTTCGGGTTCATGGATCCGATCGACGAAAACACTGGAGTCCAAACTCGGCTTCAGAATCTTGGATTTTACCATGGGGCACTGGATGGGATCATTGGTCCCCACACCGCGCAAGCCATCGGTGAGTTCCAGGCTTTTTCTGGCCTGAAGCCTACTGGAACATTGGACAATCAGACACGGGATAAGCTTTTCGAACGTCAGGACAAAGAACACGAAGCCCCACCGGATGAGAACCACCAGGAGGAATCCCCTGGGCCAACAGCCAGCGGTGAGGTGGATAACCCTGACGATATCTCTGACAGTATTGAGGAAGTAGACGATAATGAAAGTGCCAAGGTTGAGATGAGTGCTCCGGTGAGTATTGATATGCCAGACGACATATCAGATCGGTAAAGATACCATCTATAACCCTGTTGAAAGGAAAAAATATACATGAACGGACCTGATGTGATTCATCGCAAGATAAGACGTTCTGTCCACCAAGTTGAATATTTGAATACAATCAATGTGAGGGACAGGGTGACGATCGATTTTGTCTGGTTTCCTGGCGCACCCATTGAGGCTCAAAGCCATATAGACCCGAAGGTCAAGAAGCATCCTAAAACGGGAGCCGAACGCACCATCTCATACACCTGGGCACGGGATAAGCAGGAACCGGTTTCCGTAATCATGGATTCAGGGCGTATTACCATTTCCCTTCCTCCGGGCTCACGGGGGATTTTGACAGCTTTTGGAACAAGCTGGGAAATCACCCGTGCAGGCCGCGGTGAAAACATGACGCCAGTGAACCAGCTTCGTGGGGTTCAGGACCGACTCAACCGTCTGGGATATCACTTAAGGAAGCCCGGTGAGGAAAAAGCCGGAGTGGACAATATGCCAGGCCGAAGAACGGAACATGCCATTCTTCAGTTTCAAGTGGATTATTTACCACCGGTCGGTGCTCCAGTGCCAGCTTCCCAGCAGCTCCATGTCCGTGGTGAATGGACCGACAACACCCATGTAACTTTCCGGGGTAATCTGGACGGTTACGATGGAAATCCTCCTTGTCCTAACCCGACAACCGGACCCACCGGAGATGGTGCAGCATTCCAGGCGGCACTCCGGGCCAGAGTGGGGACATAACGAATGTCACCTCCCCCAGATTCGGCATGGAAAAGTATTTGTCAATCTATTTTCGATTTTTTCAGGTCGCCAGCCTGGATTGTGGTAGCCGGAATACTCTACATCATTTCTTGCTATCCGGTCATGGTAGACGCCCAGATAAAAAAAGGAGGAGCAGGCTCAATGACAACGCTCGATAGGCTGCAGACACAACTGAGAAATTTTATCTTAAGCGATCAAGTTTTCGAAGCGGAAACAACCCTCAAGAAAATCGGAAAAGATGCCGTACCGGTACTACGGGAGCTGATCAAATCTGAGAAAGTAAGAGTGAGAAGTAATGTTTTGGAACTGGCCGGACAACTTGGTGACATTGAAAGCTGTAGTCTGATTCTGCGCGCCCTGGATGATCCTGATGACGAGGTACGTAATCTTGCAATATTTCAAATAAATAAATGTTCCCATCGTGAATTGATACCCGATATGTTTATCGCCCTGGAGAGACATTCCGATCCTCGAACAAGGGGAACCTTATCATTGCAGTTAGGTATGATAGGGAATAAGGATCAGATTCCCCTTCTTAAAAAATACCTGGGCAAGGCTAAAGACCCCGAATTGCGCCACCAGATCGGCCTCGCCCTGACGAGGCTGGGGGACTTGGAGGCGCGTGCTGCACTGATTCAGCGCCTTAGCGATGGAGATTCATCCGTGCGATACAGGGCACTTCAAGACTGCTTATACATCCAGGATAAATCATTGGCTGCATACTTCACCCTTGCGCTGGAAGATTTCAGAAATGTGGTCCAACTTACCATCCCCGGGGAAAAACCTGCTGTTTATGCCCGTATTTGTGATATCGCCGTTACGGTCATGGAAGGACTAGGATATAAATTTTCTTTCACTGCGGAAACCGTTCAGATCCGGTCTGGAAAAGAGCTTGAAGAAGCAAAAAAGATCGTTTCAAGTATACCGAGACAGTAGTCATCATCAAAACCATAAGATTGCAGGGCAGAATCATGGCCGATTTCAAAGTCAAGATATGGAATAATGAACGGATTTACATGATCGATTTTGGACGAGCACCGGCGAAACGTCACCCTAGTCGACAGTGTCCAGATATTGACAATGTGGGTTACGTGGACGAAGCGCACGCCATGGAACACGGCCCGATCGTTAGCGCAAGACTTGAGCAGCCGAGAATCGACATCCGCTTCTACCGTTCGGAGATTTCAACTAAGACAAGACTCTATGCTGTGGCCGCCGACGGAGAACAGACCATCAGGATCATCAACCCTCCAAAAGCAGAACTCCCGGCTACACGGGAAAGCACAATTTCCTTCAGCCCAATTAAGCAAGGACGCACGTCCATCAACATCCATTACTATTGGCCTGACGGTCCCGTTATTGGACGCCTCTATGTTGATATAAGGAGGACGATTAACATCAACGTCCGGGCTCACATCGTTAGTGTAAATGGCCAACCCCATGGCAATGTCTTTCTGGGCGAAGCAAAGCCTGCGACCTTGACCGCCGCCCAGCACCAGGAGAAGCGCATCCGAGATCTGTTCAAAGAGGCGAATCAGGTTTTCGAACCTCATGGCCTTTTCCTCAATTTAAGGGACATTGTCAACACGGCCTGGACGAACGCTCTCTTTGGAGCGCCTCCACTTCCCCGTGCCTCCATGTGCTCAATGAGAGCGATGGCGCATTCACCCAACCGTTCGTCCACTCGTATCAATCTTTATTTGGTCCATGGTCCGAACCTTCCTTTTGCGCTGAACTTCGTGGCTCTTGGTCCCCCGATCGCCTGGGCGATTGCCATCGGGGCACGCTGGCCGAACACACCGGCCGGGCGCGTGGGTAGCGGGATCATTGTAAATACAAGCGCCTCACCCATGACAGGCACCATTCTGGCTCACGAGTTCGGCCATGTCTTTTCTTTGTGTTCAATCGTTACCGCTGGGGCCAGTGCGGGTAACGCCCTTCAATGGCATACAATCGGGGATACCGCCGGACCTGGCTCCACTCATGGAAGGGCCTGCCGGGACGACATCATCTCGCGCCGGAGGTTGATGTATCCCTATACGACCCTGGCAAACTCAAACAACGCCTGGCGAAATAATGCTGGCTATGGAGCGAACATGGGAGCTATGCTGGTGCAACGTCGGGTCGCCCGAGACGTCACTTTTGAGGAATCAAAGCGCGCTTATAATTTCTGCTTACTCCTTAATAACCTGTATGCGATTTGACAAATTGATTTGTGCCTGATGTTAGTCAGCCATGGCAAGACAGATATTTGATTTGGCTCTGAAAGCGTAGGAACATGGTTTATGCTCGACGAACTGGAGGTTTTAAAAATTGTCATAATGTCAGCCCATTTACTTTTAGCAGAATAATCGAGCGAGGTTAGAATTATGCCTTTTCTGGTGTGTATGGGGGCAACGACACAATGTAGTTTTGGCGCGGCGCCGAGCGCCCTGACGGTTCTTCCACAGAATCGGCTCATGGTACCAACGCCTGCTGCCAACATCATGGACTTTGTGCCTTTGGTCAACATTCTGCCCTTTGGGATGTGCAGCTCAATCGCTAATCCCACAGTTGCCTCGGCAACATCAGCCGCCCTTGGTGCTCTAACGCCCATGCCCTGTATTCCTGTTACCGTCACTCCCTGGGCGCCTGGTTCCCCCCTCTTCCTCATCGGGGGCATGCCGGCTTTAAATGATGTTTCTATATTGATGTGCACCTGGGCTGGCGTGATCCGGATTATTAATGCAGGACAGATGGCTATTCAGATACCGTAAGTCGGAAATGGCCAGGCAATAATCATCGCTTATGTCCTTCTGAATCGTGAATAAATAGGGTGAAATTTTTTAATAAGGGAGGTAACGAAAATGGCGTACTGTGTTTGTTGTCAAAACAATAATGTCGATATTGTCGCTCGTCTCACCCATCACGCTGGTTTACCAGTTGAGGTAGATGCGTATACCCTTCAGAATCTTGTCAGCCGGTATGCTTTCGAAAAATATCGGTTAATGCTTGAAACATGGGACATAGAGGGGATTCCCTTTGATGTCTGCTTTCGGTGTTATGTATTTTCCGGAGCGGAACGATATTATCCATTTTCAATGTGTCCTCAGTTCAGGCATTGAGAGTACGCCGGGTATTTATTTTGTTATAACATGGTTTCAGAAGGACATCGTCGATGGCCTCAGAAACTGATCACCATCAATATTGAAACCCTGGGTGGTGATTGTCACTCATACTGGTCTCGAAAGCCTCAAATCCGAATGGTTTAAACAGGAGGCAATATGATAAAAATATCTTTTGCTGTCTTTCTTTTTATCCTTCTAACTGTAATGAGCTGTGCTCATAAACCCCAGCCCGCCCCTCTGCCAAAAGAGAGGGTGAAAACCGAATTCCTATTGGTCGGTCACAGGTCTCCAGCCGGTCAACCTGATCATTCTCAAGAGGCCCTGGAGAAAAAGAAGGAGATCTATCATGCCCTTAAGAATTTGAGCGGCCAGAGCCACATTATAATCATCTACGATGCCTCGGGCAGTATGAGAGAGAGGCTCGGAGAGAAAGAGCAGAAAAGGTTTGAGGCGGCTTTTGAGGGGTTAAAACAGATTGTGTCGCTCTTCCGGCCGAAAGACGATGTCAGGCTCGTCGTCTTCGGCAGTAAAAAGCTCTCCGGGCTTACCTCTGAAGGCGTGATCATCCGGAAGGATTATGTCAGGGCCATGGAAGCCTGCGGCGATGTGGAACTGGTTTATAATTCTCCGAAGGAGGGCTTCGATCAAAAAGACCTTTTCAAGGCCATCCAATTCCTTGGATCGGAAAAAGCCTATATTGGAGATACGCCCATCGGGTATAGCGTGCTGAAGGCTCACAGCCTTCTCAAGGGGTTGCCCAACTCCACGGCCATCCTGATCACGGATGGAGAGGAGACAGGCCCTCTATTGGCTCAAAACATCTCCAAAGATAAGGCCTGGGAGCAGAGGTTGAAAAGAGATTATCCCAACTTCGATGACCTGACCGTTTCGGCGTTTGATTCGATCAAAAAACTGGTCGATGAGAAGATTCATTTCAGCCCCATCCTCTACGGCCTTCGAGGCCCCGGCGATAAGGAAGCCCAAAAGATCAGGGATTTTTATCATAAGCTCGCCACCGCAAGTGGAAGCGCGTCTCTCGAGGCCGCCACCCCTCATGAACTCCTGAATGCCTTCATGGATGCAGAGATGATGTCCTTTACCTATGGACTCTACTCGACAGAATCTGATAAGAAGGGACAATTGATGGCCAAGGGAAAGCTGGGAATTCCCCTGATGATCGAAGAGGGAAAATACCTTCTCAGAATCGATACTGAAAAACCTTTCGAACAAGAAGTTGAATTAAAGCCCCGTGTTAAGAATGTCTATTCTTTCAATATCAATAAAGAAGGCAAGATGAGTCTGGTGGCGATTGAACATCGTTAATAAACATCTTCAACAATAACCCCCTCACCCTGCCCCTCTCCCCCCAGGGGAGAGGGAAATGATTAGGGGAGGGCGGGGGCGAGAAAGGACAAGTAAATGAAAACAGTGTGGTTGACCTCCATCATTCCATCCGAAGAGGGGGTAAAAAACCTGATCGCCCAATTGAAGCCTTATGGTCTTGATGTGAAGGGCCATTTCTGGGAGGACGAGATCAGTAAAATGGCTTGGGCCAAGCCGAGAGAGGAATTGATTAAACCTGACGTTTTGCTCTGGCTCATTCTCGCCTCAGGTGAGAATTTAAAAAGCCCTTCGGTTCGATATGGCCTCTCCCTTCTGGCGCTCACTCTTCAGGCCAAAAGAGGTATCTCCTTTCCAATGCTCATTCTTCTAACCGAAGGGGCGGCTCCCGCTGCTGAAACGCTCCCCACTCCTTTGAGGGGGTGTGATTTCTTGTCGTTGACCGATCCGGCGATGGCTGCCAAACTGGTCGTAAAGGTGAACACGCCCGCTAAAGAGATCATTTCAGAATATCGTCTCGATACCTATGGTAATCCTCATATTGGACAATGGATCGAAGTAGGCCCCTGGACTGGCTCCTGGCCCGGAGCCATGTTTGGAGTATCAGGCGCTGAGATTGCCTTTCATGCAGTCGGTCCCAAGGGAAGTCTTCCGACCCTGTCAAGCCTTCGTTATCCTTTAAAAGGTATGAAATTGAATTTAGGCGGAAAGGAATATACCGCCTGGGCCGCTCAGAACGAAATCCCTACGGATACCTCCTACTTTGTCAAGCTGGATGGATTTCCGGATTCCATCCTCTTCGGCCCCTATTCCACAGAAGAAGAAACCGATGTTTACGTGGTCCAATTAAAGTGACCCTCTTCCGTTAGAGGCTGTGTCGTAATAAGCCATTCGCCCTTCGACACGCTCAGGACGAACGGCTAACCGAGTGATTTTTAATATGTTGTAGTTCGTTCGTGGTGAGGTTCTCGAACCATGAACGGAATTACGGCACAGTCTCTTAGGATGACCGTGCTCAAGGAGAAATCCCTAAATACTGTTTGACAGCTTACTGGATGTTTAATATAATTCAATCTGTTTCTACCTTTCTTTACAAAGGATTGAGGGTATGGCTGATTTGGGGGCGACACGCTTTGGGAAATACCTGCTCATGGAGAAACTCGCAGTCGGCGGGATGGCCCAGTTATACCGGGCCAAGATCACGGGTATTCAGGGTTTCGAGAAGCTGATTGCCGTCAAGACCATCCTCCCCCACCTGGCTAATGAAAAAGAACTTCTGACCTCCTTCATTGACGAGGCCAAGCTTGCAGCCTTGCTCCACCACCAGAACATCGTTCAGATCTACGACTTCGGACCCATGGAGGACTCTTATTTTATTGCCATGGAGTATCTCTTCGGGAAAGACCTCCGTCACATCTTCAGTAAGTCGCAGGGAAAAGGGAAACCCATCAGTAACGAACTTGCCCTCTATGTCATCTCTCGAATCTGTTCAGGTCTTGACTACGCCCACAACCTGAAAGATTATCAGGGAAAGTCTCTCAACATCATCCATCGGGACATCAGCCCTCAAAACATCTTCGTCACATACGAAGGAGAAGTGAAGATCGTCGACTTCGGCATTGCAAAGGCCGCCAGCCAGAGCACCATTACCCAACTCGGCATGATTAAGGGAAAGATTTCCTACATGTCTCCTGAGCAGGCTTCCGGGCAACCGATTGATCATCGCTCCGATCTATTTTCGACGGGAATCCTTCTATATGAAATGGTCACCCATAAACGGATGTTCACGGGAGCGGATACCATGCAGATCCTCGCAAAGGTCAGCAAGGCTGAATTCGAACCTCCGGAAGCCGCCCACAGTGGTCTGCCTCCGAAAATCTATCAGATCATCAACAGGAGCCTCACAAAAGATCGTGATCAACGTTATCAGTCCTGTAGCGAAATGGCGGCCGACCTTGAGGAGTGTTTGTTCGCGCTCTCTTTGCGACCTTCTGCCCGCGGGCTCTCCCAGTATATGAAGGAACTTTTTAAGGAAGAGATCGCCGCCGAATGCCGGACGATGCAAGACTTACCGATCACGGACGTGACATGTGAACCCATTGCTGAGGAAGAGGGGAGGCTGGATCGAGAAGTTCAGGAAAAACAAGAGACCATGCCGAAAGCAAAAGAACAGGAAGTGAAAAGGAAGCGAGGCGTCTTATATGGAGTGGGCGCAATTGTTCTGATCGCACTCCTTGTCGTTTTTGCTTTCTGGTTTAAAGAGAGGCCCATGACAACGCCAACGAAAGAATCAGCGGTCAAGCCCAGTCAACCTGCTGTCCCGGACCCATCCTTAAAAACGGTCCCAGGGAAGGAACCTCCAACGGTGGAAAAAGCCGGGGAAAAAGGTCCAGCCCCTGATGCGGAGGCAAAAGCGCTGAACGAACAGGCGGCCGGGATGATGGAGAAAAATCCAGAGGAAGCAAAATCTTTGTTACTCAAAGCCATTCAGTTAGACCCTGCAAACCTACAGGGTCACTTCCAACTTGGCTCGGTCTACATGAAATTGAAGGATTATCCCCAAGCGATTGAGACGTTTCGAAGGGTTGGAGAGCTCGACCCAAAATATCCTGCTGCGTTTTTCAATCTCGGCTATCTTTACGCAATAAAAAAGGATTACTCGAAATCCGAAGAAATGTACGACCGCGTCGTAAAATTGGCCCCTTCCTATCTTGATGAAGCCCTCTTCAATCTTGGAATGGTTCAAGAGAAACAGGGAAAAAGGAAGCAGAGCATAGAGAACCTTGAGCGAGCCCTTTCCGTCAATCCCAATAATGAGATGGCGAAGAAACTTCTTGAAAAATTGAAAAGAAATCCTTAAGGGGAACTTCTATGAAGACGTATCGCTATCCGAAAATCTACTGGTGGATGATTGGAATGATATTTTTAATGACCCTTGTTAGTTGTAGATCCACAGCCCCAAAACCAGAGACTGCTCCCTCTCAACCTCCTTCCGCACCCTCCGAGCCGGCAACCGCTCCACAAAAACCAGCGGCCCCCCAACGGCCATCGCCCCCCCCTGGCAAGCCTGCTCCTCCACCGAAGGAGGCAGCCCCCCTGCCCTCAGAAAAGCCTCTCCCGGAAGAGACCTATTTCACCCACACGGTGAGGCATGGTGGGGAGACAATATCGATCATTGCTGCCTGGTATACAGGCGATCTCGATAACTGGAAGGTGTTGGCTGAGGTCATGACCAGGAACAATCCGGGCGCCGATATCAAACGGATTTATGTGGGGAATAAAATTCTCATACCGGAAAACCTGCTGAAAACTCGGGAGACGATGCCGAAAGAGTTTGTAGATAGCTTTTATAAGAAATCAAAACCGGAGGAGGAGCCGAAGCTTTTCGGCCCAAAAGAATTGCCCAAAAAATAATTCCCAAGAATAAGGTTTAAAAGAATCGGTCTTGACAAAAACTCCATTATGAAATTTCAGGACAAGCTGTTATCCTCTGAAGGTGAAGAAAAACGGCCTTTTCCTCAGACTTCCCTTTTTATTAAATTGTCTGCTTTCACGATTCTTCTGATTCTCATCGTTTCCTCGCTGTGGACTCTTGTTTTTATTAAACGGGAGAAGGACATTCTCTATCGGGAAAAAGTGACCTCAGGCAAAATGGTCCTGACCCATTTCGCAAGCAAGGCGGCCCTTCCCCTGATGGAAGAAGATATGATCGCTTTGAACACTCTTATCAAGGAAGCAAAAGAGGTGGAAGGTTTTCTTTACGCAATGATTCTTGACAATCATCATTTCATAAAAGCCCATACCGATCCGGCAAAGATTGGATCTTCTCTGAAAGATTTTGAAAACATTGAAAACCTGACAACAGCAGAAGCCATGACCACCTCGAGTGACCGCCTTCCTTCCGGAACGCGCGTTTTGAATCTGTCCAGGCCCATCAGGTTTATGAATAAGAATATGGGATCTGTCTCGCTTGGATTATCCATCGATTTTTTCAATCATCAGATCAGAAAAGAAACTCTGATATTCGTGAAAAAAGTTTTATGGATCAGCTTGATCCTGTTGATCACAGGAATCGGAGGGGCATTTTTTCTCACGAAGTGGGTGAACCCTTCCGGGAAACAGGACAAGGCCCTTTTCCCTGAAGCCGTCAGAAACCAGGTCGCCGTCCTTTACACAGGAATCCGGGACTTTAAAACCTATGCGGGCACAAGGAACCCGGAAGGGGTCTTCCAGGACCTGAGTGAATATTTCTCAATCGCCACAAAAAGTATTTTAGACCAGGGTGGCTATATTATCAGAGTCGCAGGAGATAGAATGGTTGGCATTTTTCAAAGTTCCCCCCTTAAGGGAGACCATGTCCGCAGGGCTGTCAGGGGCGCCGTGGCCATACAAAAAGCTCTTGAATTCGAAAAGGAACAGGGGAGTGAAAATCCGCTCCTGGGTAAGGTGGGAATTGGAATCAGCTCAGGAGTGGTGCTTTACGGCGATATCGGTTCTCACGCAGGAGAGAAGAATAATTATATCGGCGAAAGCTTCAAAGCCGCTTCCTCCCTCTATGCTTTGGCCGGCCCGGGAGAGATTATCATCAGCAAAGATGTATACAAATCCATTGAAAATTGCGTTGCCGTTGACCCCTTGCCGCCTCGAGAGATGACGCAGCGGACTGAAGCATGGGAAAGCTTTCGTTTGCGCAATATTGTAGAAAGAGAGCCCCATGTTTAAAAAGATCCTTTTATCCTGTCTGTGTCTGATCGGGGTGGGACTCTTCATGGTGAGTTGCGCAACGCTTCCACCCCGTCCTGAGCCTGAACCTTTGCCCCGACCTTCTCTTGAACCGGCGCCTCCCCCCCCGATCCCTATGAACGTGAGAACTTTCCCTGATTTCGTCGCCTTGATCGCCCAACCCGGAGAAACACTCTCTTCTCTTGCATCGAAATACCTGAACGATCCTTCTATGGGTTGGTTCATCGCTGAGTTTAATGGGATCGCCTCCTTAACCCCAGGGCAGGAGGTGATCGTTCCTCTCCTTCCTTATGGGAAAGGGGGTCTGTTTTTAAAAGGCTATCAAACTGTCCCGATCATTTCCTACCACAAATTTTCGAAAGACAAGGCGGATGTCCTGACGGTAACGGAGAGCGCTTTTGCGGAACAGATGAAATTCCTAAAAGAGAATGGATATCGGGTTATCACCCTCGATGAATTTTTCGATTTCCTCGATTTTAAGCGCCCTATCCCTAAGAAATCGGTGGTGATCACCATTGATGACAATTGGTATTCTGTCTATGAGATCGCTTTCCCCATATTGAAGCAGTATGGGTATCCGGCCACCTTATTTGTCTACACAGACCTCATTCTCCAGGGACGGAAAACGTTAAGATGGGATCTTCTCGTCCAAATGTCCAAGAACGGCATTGACATACAAGGCCACACTAAAAGCCACAGAAATCTGAACAAAAGGGAGGGTCAAGAATCTTTCAGAGACTATTTCGAAGCCGTTAAAAAAGAATTGACTGAATCGGCTGAAATCATTCGAAAGCGACTCAATAAAGACGTGAAATATTTAGCCTACCCCTATGGTGAAACAAATCCCCTCATTATTGCCCTCCTGATGAAACTGGGCTACCGTGGGGCATTCACGGTGGAAAGAGACAGTAACCCTTTTTTCATACATCCCTACAGCATTAACCGCTCCATGATTTACGGCACCTTCAATTTAAGAGAGTTTGAAAGTAATCTGAATTATTTTAATGATAAGATGTTCCGTTAAAAGAGGAAACCTTTGTGGCCTAAGCCCCATTATTTAAGCATCGTGATCCTCTTGTCCCTTGGGTGCGCTGTTCAACGTTCTGTTGACAAAACCTCCTTGGGGGGAAAAGCTCCCCCTCCGGCGCCTTTGTTTCGTCAAGAAACGGCCGTAGAAAAAGACCCCTTTCAGACCTTTCCTAAAAAATATTATTGGGAAGCGATCAAGTTGGAGAGGAGTGGAGAATTCCCCAAGACCCTTTTTTATTGGAGAGTGGTGAAAAGCTTTACTCCCCATGATCAAGAGACTTCCGAGAAAGTACTATTTTGGGAGACCCGGATTCGAAGGGAAGCAGAAAACCATTTTTTAAAAGGGTTAGAAAAGTTCAAACAGAATTCAGTCCAAGAGGCGCGCAAAGAATTCCTCATCGCCCTTGCTTATAACCCCGAACATCATCGGGCCTTGGATTTTCTAAAACATAAATTAAACGAGCCTGTCTGGACAATTTATGAAGTCAAAAAAGGCGACACCATGAGAAAAATCTCTCAGGAGATTTATAAGGATCCCGAAAAGGACTTCCTGATCGCGTATTTCAATAATCTGGATAGCCAGGACCCATTAAGACCTGGAATGACTCTCAACCTTCCTATCCTCCCCCCAGCATGGATGGACAAGAAGGTTCCCGCTCAAGAGATGCTTCATAAGACCCCTGTCCCATCAAAACCCCTCAAACTGGATGCATCGTTACAAGAACAAGCCGATGTCCATTACGCAAAGGGAATTAAATATTTCCTTTCTGAAGAGCTGGAGAAGGCAATTGAACAATGGGAGGAGACGTTACGAATAAACCCAAACCATCCAAATGCAAAGAGAGACCTCCAAAGGGCTCGCAACTTGCTGAAAAATTTGAGGAAGCTACCCTAATGACTCTCCTCCGATTTGACCCAGCCCAACAAAAGAATTTTAAAAATCTTTTTCCAAAAGCCTGTCATCCCCTTTTTTACACCTTCTTCTGGGGGATTGCGACTCCCATAAATTTATCATTGACACCCAAGCCTGTTTTTTCTATATTTTTTTCAAGCCAATAAGAAATGAAGGAGATGCCTGATGAACAAAATAGGGGAGGATACCATGGAAACCGAGCATCTTGAAAAGCGTTTTGGGATTTTGTCTGTGAAAAAAGGATTTGTCACTGCAGATCATGTCATTGAGGCATTGAGAATTCAGGTGATCGAGGATATGGAAAAAGGGAAACACAGACTGATTGGTCGAATATTTTTGGAGCAGGGATTGATGACCATCTCGCAGATAGACGAAGTGCTTGCATCCATAGGAAAAGGCCTGCCTTTATTCAAAGAGCATTGAAAGTCCCCCCTATCACCTATCTTGCCTCCGAAAACTTCTTCATTCAACCAGGCCATTTTTTGAGGAATTTGATCCGATCATTCTCACCAGTTCAATTCCAACTCCACCTTTGCTCCGGAAGGCAACATGTGGCGGGAAGGATCGATCATGATCCTGACCAGTGTGGGTTGGTCCGGTTTGGATTTTGTTGCTGAAACCTCAAAGCCTCTCGGAAGGATGTTTCCCGATCTCTCCCAGAATAGAGAGAAAGCTCTCTTCAGTCTTTCCTCGAGAAGGGAAGGCTCAAGGTCCTTCTCAAAACGGTCCTTGCACCAGAAGAGGAACTGTGTGATTCTGGAAAGGAAGAGCTGGTAGCTCAGGGAACTTCCTCCTGCGGTCGTCTCTCTGGGAATGAAGGCAAAATCCCTATTGAGAGGCGAAATTAGAGGGATGATGCCCCCGCGGATGAACTGATCGATTCTCTCCTCGCTGAAATTGGTCTCTGTAGGAATCCCTCGATCGCCCTCGATCATATGAAGAGCCAGATCGTTCAACCGGATGCTCTGCCATTCCGTAAATCTTGTCGGCCAGCCGGTTTTAAGAAGACTTTGAAGGATGAGGCTTCCGGCGGCCCAGACCGGAGAAATCCAGAGGTAATCCGATTCGTTGAAATGAACGGATCTGGATCTATTATCCGGACCGTATGGATAACGAATTAAAAATAGATTGCAGGTGACGGCCATCCATTTTGAAGATGAGGACTCTTTTAAACGACGCCATTTGGCAAAGACAGGCTCGTCAAAATAGTGGGGCAGGAAGGGAAGTCTTCCGAGTTCTTTCCATTCATCGAGGTAGAGAAACTTTGGAGTGACCCAGCAGAGCGTGGGAACCAGCAAGGTCTCCGAAAAGAGAGCCGCCTTTTCAAGGAGTTCGAGGCATCTCGGAGAATTGTCGAAAGGAAGATCAAGGAGGACCAGCGAGGGAAGTTCATCGATCAGAGAGACGGTCAGATGATCCAGCGTTTCTTCAAGCGTATTTAAGGAAACGGGAGCGATTTCTAAAATAATGTCTTTGTCGGCTCCTGCCTGTTTCATAAGAAATTGAAGGCCCTGCCAGGTCGATTCCAGATTTCTAAAATCAGGATCCGAAAAGACCTGTCCCAGTATCTGTTGAAGGATAAGGTTCATCTGGGTAGCAAAGGGTTGGCCCCCCGGAGGAGAAGCCGGGGTTTCTCCCGGCATGGCAACCATCTTTAATATATCATCCACTGGGCTTGAAACTTCTTCCCTTGCCCTTGTGGGTTCAAATCTGATCTCCACGGGAAGACCCGGCCATTTCTTAAGGCGTTGATAAATCTCCTCATCAGCGAGACCTCCGGTCTTCGACTCTTCAGCAAATCTTCCGGCCTCTAAAAGGTTTTTCAGGGACGGATGGTTCTCGATGAGGGAGTCGGGATGGAAGTCTTTAAATCTTTTTAAGTCGAGGGACAGGCGATCCCATCGGCAGAGATTCTGTGGGAGAGAGATGGAGAGCGAGAGATTCAGTTTCTCCATGACCTGATCCGGATGATTCTGATCAATCCGAATCGGCTCCTGAAGATGATCCCTTTTCTCCTGGAGCGTGAATGGTCCTAAGGCCAATATCTTAAAAGGCAGCAAGGGATTCTGCATGGCGACCTCCTGTGGAGGATAGGTAGGTTGACCTCCGTCAGAAAGTGTGAAAAAATTGGAAGTCAGCTTTGGGCGAAAGAATGTTTGGCTTTCAGAATCTTTCGAATGCGGATCGTTTTATATTATGGGCAACCTTCCTTGGCAAAAAAGTCATGTCTCAAAAGTGAGTTATACCGCAGTAGCTTGATTACAGAAGGTCCCGCTCGAAAGATTTCTTCAATCCACCCATCCTTTTGCCCAATGGACTGCTTCGGTTGATTCTCAATTTTTTCAAACTTTCTCAGGATTTAAATATCTTCTTAAATTTAGAAGAAATGGATTTCTTTTCAGCCACCGCTCCGGTCTTTTCGGAAGACTCAAGGGGTTTCTCTTCCGGAGCCTCCTCAACCTCGCCCAGACGGCCTTCTCCAAAAAACCGGAAGAGAGGCCCCTGAGGGCTTAAGGCCAGTTCGTCGTTGGGTTTTAGGGGAGCTTCAAATCCGACAGGCTGGTGATTGATCCGGACCAATTGCTGACCGGTCAGATCCTTAACCCGGTATTGATCCTGGCCGAAGAAGATCTGGGCGTGCTGGTCAGAGAGGGCCGGATGATCCAGAGGATACTCGCACTTCGGGCTCTTTCCAATGGTGATGGGCAATTGCTTAAAGGAACGGATCGTGGGGCCATACTGGATGATGAGGGGCGCTTTCGCGGGTTGAACCGAGACTTCAGGAGTCTCCGGCCTTACAGATGAAACCTGCCCTGGCTTTTCCTCCGGGGGACGTTTCGGCGGCAGAGACGGCTCCGATTGAGGCGGTTCCATGCGCATCTTCTTTTCGGGTTCCAGGAGAGGTTTAGCCGGAGGGGCTTCCTTCTCTACTAAACCTTCTTCCACCTGTGTGAGAAAACTGACCTGAGGTCCTCCTTCTCCAAACATCAGGACATCCCCGTCTTTGAGGAAAACGTCCTTCACCTTTTTCCCATTGACAAAGGTGCCATTGGCGCTATGATCAATCAGTTTGAATTGATTTCCTTCTCTGATGATTTCGGCATGCTGACGGGAGATATGGGTGAGGTCCGCAGAGAAACGGAGGTGGCAGGAAGGCTGCCGGCCGATGGAGATCGATGACCCAGAAAAACCCGACTCTTTCCCGGTGAGGGGCACAGGGCCTTTGATATGGAAAAGTTGAACAACGATCACAGGAGGCTGTTTCATTTCTCTGGGTCTAGACTATACTAAAAGTTTTTCAGGGTCAAGAAAAAATAATTGCTCAATGGGGGATCATTTTTGTATAATAAGCCATGCTCAAAATCGGATCTTACGGCATATCCGACCTCGGTTTGAAACGAACCAATAATGAAGATGCCTTTGTTGTAAGCCCGGAGATCAATCTCTTTGTCGTTGCCGACGGCATGGGAGGAGCGGCAGCTGGAGAAGTGGCCAGTCAAATGTTTATAAAAACTTCATTAGAGGTCTTCGCAACAAACTCAGGGAGGTCTGAACGGGAAATGCTTGAATTGGTCCAGGAGGTATTCAGATTGGCCAACGAAAGGATTCTGAATCATGCGATTGAAAACCCCCATCATCAGGGATTGGGATGCACTGCAGAACTGATGACCTTCTCGGACCAAAACTATGCGCTGGGCCATGTCGGAGATAGCCGCGCCTATCTTTTTAGAAGAGGGCAATTGAGGCAACTGACCCGCGATCACTCCCTGGTCCAGGATCAGATTGATCAAGGCCTTCTGACCCCGATCGAGGCCAGGAAACATTCGTTACGCAATGTAATCCTGAGGGCTGTTGGAATCGATGAAACCTTGGCTTTGGACTTGCTGAGGGGCAAGAGTCATCCGGGTGATGTATTTCTTCTCTGTTCAGATGGATTGACCGATATGGTAGAGGATCGATCGATTCAAGACATCCTCCTTTCTCCCCTCCGCCTCGATCAAAAGGCAGAGGCTCTGATTGACCTGGCCAAATCTGCAGGAGGGAAGGATAATATCACTGTTGTCCTGTGCGAGGTGATGCACCCACAATGAGGATTAAATTTTATCAAAGCATTCTCTCGCTCTTTTTTCTTATTTCATTCCCCCTTCCGGGTAATACAGAAATCCATGGGAGACTCTATCCCCTGCCCATCGTAGAGGTTGAAAAAATCCTTATCCAATGGCTTTCCGATTCCGGTTTCGAAGTCACTCGCAAGAACCTTGAAGGTTCCCAGGTTCAATTGAAGGGGATAAAAGAAAATGAAACCCGGGAGTTGATACTCAGGCCTCACTCTCCTCTGGCTTCTCTGATCCAGCCTCGCTTTTTTTTCAAGGGTCAGCCTGCCCAAGAAAGGATTGCGGAGTTGTGGACCCATCTCGAAGATTACCTCAAAGGCGATGAGAATGTAAGAATGACCATCCCCGAGGAGGTTCCGGCCGGAGTGAAGTCCCATATGGAGTCAATCGTCTGTATCAAAGTCAATACGGGGGCCGAAGAGATTCAGTTCACAGGTTTTATTGTTGACCGAAGAGGACTCATTATATCTACCGCCCACGATCTGAAGGGGGTTCAGGAAGTGGCGATTATTCTTGCCAATGGACAAGAAAAGAAGGGCCGTCTGGTGAAGAGCGATCCCCATCGAGACCTCACCCTGATCGATATCCATTCAAAGCTGCATTCGTCTATCTCTCTGGCGAGGGTTGGGGGCCCTCTTGGGAACGGAGATAGGGTTTACTCCATCGGCTGCCCGGGCAATCATCGGAAGTTTCTTTCCGGAACGATCGATGGGCCTCTTAGATATGTCAATCGTCTTCCCCTATGGCAGGCCGAGATGGAGATTCAACCCGGCAGCAGCGGAAGCCCTGTATTTGATAGCGAGGGAAATCTTGTGGCTGTAGTCAAAGGGAGGTATCGAGGGAGCCATTCAATTGGTTTTTTGATTCCTCTACCGACGATTTTAGAATTTTTTAAGGAGAAGTAGCTCTCGTGAATTATGGCCGCTACGAGATCATAGAGGAATTAGGGAAAGGGTCCATGGGGGTCGTCTACCGGGCTTACGATCCTCAGATCGATCGGCCGGTAGCCCTGAAGGTGCTCCGTGAGGATCGCATGACCAGCGAGGCATTTGTCCAGAGATTCCTAAAGGAGGCCAAAGCCATTGGCAGGCTTTCTCATCCCAATATCGTCACTGTTTTTGATGCGGGCGAGGATAAGGGAACAATCTATATTGCGATGGAGCTCTTAGAAGGAAATTCTTTAAACAGAATGGCTGAAGACAACAGGCTGACATTAAAAGAGACTGTTCACCTCGGTATCCAGATCGCAGACACCCTCGATTATGCACACCGCAAAGGCATTGTCCACAGGGATGTGAAGCCAAGCAACATCATCCTTCAATCCAACGGGCAGATCAAGATTACCGATTTTGGAATCGCCCATATTGAAGACCCCTCTGCATTGGTTCAAACCCAGGCGGGGGAGATTCTTGGCACGCCTGCTTACATGTCTCCCGAGCAGGTGTTGAGTCGCCCTGTGGATGGCCGTTCCGATCTCTTCTCGCTTGGGATTATCCTCTATGAACTCTGCACGGGCAGACGGCCTTTCGGCGGCGAAAACATGGCGGCCATCTTTCATGCCATCACCCAGGATCATCCTCCTGAACCGACCCAAATAAATCCGGCCATCTCACAAGAGCTTTCCCAAATAATCCTGAAATGCCTGAGGAAGATGCCTGATGATCGTTTTGAGGCAGGCCATGCGCTGGCCCGTGCGTTATCCCAAAGCCTTGGAGAAAAGGAACCGCTTCCCCAAAAAGAGTCGAAAAGAAAGATCCCGTTTTTTACCCTCGTGATCCTGTTGGTTCTTGCCCTCGGAGGGCTCAGCTATTATTTCATTCTTCCGAGAGTGACGAAGCCCCCGGCAGTAGAAAAGGTCGCTTTGGGTTCCCTGAAGGTGGAGAGTCAACCCCTCGGAGCTCAGGTCTTTGTCGACGGGGCGTTCAAAGGGAAGACGCCCTTAACGCTGGGGCTTTCTGTTGGGAAGCATGAGGTGCGCCTGACGCTTCCAGAGCACCACGACTGGGAAGCTCAGGTTCAACTCAAAGAAGAGGGTGAAACCCCTTTGCTTGTTCGATTGATTCCAATCCATGAGAAATAAGCCTTAAAGGAGGGCCCTATGAAGATGATTCCAAAATTTTTTGTTTTGGTCATTGCTGTGATGGCGGCAATTTTGGGGGCAAGCGGATCCTGTTATGGCCAGATTTCATCAGGACAGGCCGCCCCTGCCTTCTCCTTAAAAGATCTCAAGGGGCGGGCCTATGATCTTTCCCAGATGAAAGAGCGGCCAATGATCATTCTCTATTTCTTCGATGTCGAATCGAGGCCCAGCCAGGAGGGGCTTTTAAGCCTCGATCAACTTGCCAAACAATATAAGGAGGCTGATATAACGGTCTTGGCTATTACCCTCTCACCCAGAGAAAAGGTGGCTAAATTTGTCGAGAGTTCAGGCCTTCTCTTTCCCGCTCTTTTAGATGGCGCAAAGGTGAGCGATCTTTATCAGGCCCGCCAGATCCTTCCTGCGGTTTGCATCATTGGTCAAGGGCTTAAGGTTCTCGACTACTTTCAAGGCGGTGGAAAAACGACTGAGACGATGCTCGTGCGCGTGGCCGAAAGGGAGTTGCAAAGGAAGCAGACCAAGCTGGCGAAGGCCATCAGCGATGAGGTCATAAAAAAGAATCCTGAGAATGTAAAGGCCAAAGCCGTCAAGGGTTACGCCGCCCTGAAGGAGGATAAACTGGTCGAAGCGGAGGGAACCTTTAAGGATCTCTCTCAGAAAGGGGCTCAAGGAGAAATCGTCGGAAAAGAAGGTTTGGTCGCAGTCTATGCCAGGAAAGGAGAGACGGAGAAAGCGTTACAATTGACTAAGGAAGTGGAACAGAAAGCTCCTGACAGGGCCTATGTTCATGTCATCAAAGGAGACATTCTCTACGGACAGGATAAGAAGAAAGAGGCTGAATCGGCTTATCAGACCGCTCTTCAGAAAAAAGAGGGGGAACTTTATCAGGAGGCTGTTAAATATAATCAAATGGGCCGGTATTATGCCAGCGCCAAACAGTATTCGAAGGCGCGAGAATACTACGATCAGGCGCTCACCGTCGATCCTTACTATATTGAGGGAACGACAAACAAAGGCCTCACCTACGAGAAAGAAGGCAAATGGGAGAAGGCCCTGGAGTCTTATCGTCAGGCGCTGGCCCTTGAAAAAACAGATTCTTTTGCCGCTATCCTGGCTAAGAAAGCCCAGGAGATGATAGAACTTCAAAAAGACGTCAAGCGTAAGGAGAGGGTTGACCAGCTGGTTAAGGAGCTGGCCGCACGGTTTAGAGGCCAGAAGGAAGCTCCTAAGAAAGTTGAAGATCCATGGACCTCTTCCCCCATGGTTCTTACCTTTGTCGATTTTCAGGAAAAGGGAGGCCTCTCCGAGAGGGATGGTTTTTCATCGGTGATGATGAGCCAGCTTGCCGACCATCTCAATGGTTCGGGCAGGGTGAAGGTCGTCGAAAGGGTTCTGATCGAACGACTCCTCGAAGAGCTCAATCTGGGTTCATCAGAGCTTGCCAATCCAGAGACCGCTCTCAAGTTGGGCAGAATCCTTGCCGCAAAATTGATTGCAACGGGGTCACTTTTTTATCTTCCTCAGGGCACCCTGTTGAGCCTGAGGTTGATCGATACGGAGACTTCAGCGATTCCCCAGGTGACCACCAGGCAGATGCCTCCCCAGGCCTCTCTGGAGAAAGAACTGTTTCAACTTAACAGGGAAATCTTAAAAACGGTGATTACTAAATATCCTCTCAAGGGGTACGTGGTGAAGGTCAGTGGCGATCAGGCGATCCTCAATCTCGGTTCAAAGCAGGGGATCGTGTCGGGGGCGAAATTTGAGGTGATCGAAGAGGGAGAGGAAATCCAGTATAAAGGCAAACCTCTCCGGAGTTCACCCAAATTGGTTGGGCGGGTGGAAGTCGTGCGTGTGGAGCCCGAACTCTGTTACGCGAAGATTCTCGATCAGGCCAGACCCTTTCGAACAGATGATAAGGTCCAGGAGAGGGCCGAGGAAATGGCATTGAGATAAGAGATGAAGCCAAAAAAAATCCTTCTAGGGATTCTCATCACTTTTAGTTTAGTCGTTCTTCTTATGGGTTGTGCTTCAAGACCTTCAGTGGGCGAGAAAGGGAGTAGTATTGCCGTCTGGGATCTCGATGATCTGAGCCTCTCAAAAGGTGTTTGGCCTGATTTGGGAGATATCCTCTCAAGCCAGATCATCGAGGTTTTAAAGAAGCGAGGAGACTATGTTGTGGTGGAAAGACAGCGCCTGCTTCTCGCCCTCAAAGAACTCCGCCTCGGGACGACCGAGCTGGCCGATGAAACGAGTCGGCTGAAACTCGGAAAGATGCTTGGGGCCAGATGGATGGTCTTTGGAGGCTATCAGATCATCGGAGATAAGATGCGTCTGGATCTTCGTTTGGTGGAGGTAGAGACAGGTAAGATTAAAAAAGCTGTTCATAGGATCGCTTCATCGACCAACTTGCAGGAATGGATCGATATGGCAGGAAGGGCGGCTGAGGAGCTGTGATCAACCGTTAGAAACGGTAAGCCAGTTGTCCCCCTAAGGAAAAGCCTTTGTAGTTGCGCTCGCTCCGGAAGAATGGAAATTCCGGGAAGAAGGCCTCCTCGTCATGCATCAAAAAACCTTTGGCAAACAATTCAGCCTCAACATGCTTTCCAAATCTTCTCGTGGCCCCAAAGCCAAGACTATATTTTTCCCTCCGGCCAACGAAACGGTTGACCGAACTTGAGAAAATGTCCGGATGGGAGGAATAATCATTTTTTTGAATCCACAGCGACTGAAAATGGGTCCTGAGGGTTGTCTTATCATCCCAAAAATAACGGAGGACAACATCCCCAACCCATTCCTTCCCGTGGCTATTCTCTGGCTCCGTTGAAAGCCTTGAAACAACCCCGATCGGGAAGACAAATTGATTTTCTGTAAACTTGCTCTTTTCTCTGAAGATTCCTCGAAAGGCAAGGTCAACATCCCATTTTTTCCGGCTATGATGAAGCCCCAACCCTAAAGAGTAAAGCTCCCCTTCCTGGTGGCGGATTTTGCTGGTATCTGTTAAAAAAAGGGTAATATCCTTCTGCTTCCATTCGTTTTTCCCATACCAGGTATAGTTTCCGAAGAGGCGACCCTGCCAGTTGGGTGAAAAATAATAACGGACCTCCGCATTCGAATTAAAGATGTCCCCTGGATCGTAATCCTTTATCTTTTGAGCAAAAAATGGGGTCTCCTGAGTAAATCCAAAATCATATTTTCCGCGCCAGAGATAACCAGCGTTGACCCCTAAGACCCATTTCCCCAATTCCTTGGCCAGCGAAAGGGTGGGATTAATATTGAACCCTTCGCCAAAATTATTGATTGAAATAAGATCAGGGTCCATAATAACCGCGAGGTCTTTTGCCTTGAGATCGGTTTTGCCTGTAGGAAGGTTGAAGTCAAGGCCAAGGAGAATGTCAACAGGCAGCTTTCCCACGATCTCATATGAAAGATTGAGTTTGGTATCCAGAAAATGGGTTAAAGATCGCTCCTCTTTATTAGGAAAGAACGTGAAAAAAGTAACTGGTTGAGCAATGCCGTCGAAATGGGTGTAGCCATATGCCGTTAATAGGCTCAGAGAAATGTCACCGTGTCGGGCTTCCACTTTGATGGGCATATAGAACTGTCTGCCTCGATTGTCTTCCGTATCTTTCCACCAGTCAAAAATAAATCCTGTCTGGGCAGTCATATCGAAGGCAGTACCGATCCCAAACCAGACGAGGATTAAGAAAAAGGGTAAAGCATATGCGAATCTTTTCATAGGACAGCATCCTCTGACCAATTCCTTCTGATTATCACTCTTATGGAGTCTCCCTTCCTTGTGAAGACGGTATGTCTTTTGGTGTTCTTACCCTTTTGGTAGCATCTTCCGGTGACAATTGGTCTGTCAGGGAACCCCGGTCTCTTAACGTACGCAACATGTCGCGGCTTCGCTTCTTTGAGTCAATAAGACCAAGGGCTTGGAGCTCCTGAAGCGCTCCACGTGCGATGCAAATCTTTGGATCTTCCTTGATCGCTGATTCATAAAATTGAGCGGCCTTTTCATAGTTTCCCCGGTCACTGGCATCAATCCCCCGGAAGAGAAGATTGAGAGCCCGGACATTGGTTGAGCAGTATCTCCTTAGCTCCTCTCTCTCCTGAGGGGTGATGTCGATCTTTAAAAAATTGATGATTTCGAAAAGGAGCCCCTTCTCAAGACGAAACAGATCTTCCATCTCCCCCATCACCATGGGCTGGCCAATGATTTTTTTCTCTCCCACATCGAGGACGCTCGATTGAATCTTGATCGATCCCCTTGTGATCTCCCCTCCGATGAGCCATCGGGCGCCCAGGATTCTCCCGACTCGAGGAGCGTTTCCGGCCTCCACCAGACCAGAAGTCCCAAACCCCATCTCCTCCACCAGGGCCTGAAGTTTAACTCTCTCCACGACCTGAAGGCCTTTGACATTGAAAAGGTCGGTGATGAGCATCAGGGCTAAACCTTTCTGAAGAGGATCGAGTTCCGACTTCCCCGTCTTGTTCTCGAAATAGAGCACAGCCACCGTATTTCGTGCCGCTATGGGGCGGAGCGCCTTCTCTTCCTCCACGGCTTTCTTGGCCCACTGCTTGATATTCTGGGTCACTATCTCGCCAGCCCATAGAGGAGAAATGAGGGGTATCAAAACCAGTAAAAACATTCCTATAATGTGATACATACTCTTTTTCATCTTAAAACCCTATTCTGGATTCATAGAATTTATCTAACTCTATATTTATTAAACAAGCATTGTCAACACTTTTTTTGACTTTTTCTTGACAAAAAGAGGTAAACTCTGTAGGCTCAATGACACCCCATAAGAGGAAAGGAGTTTTTGATGAACCGGACAGGGATTGTGAAAGATGATCGATACCTGGAGCATGTGATGGATGTCGGCCATCCGGAGAGTCCGGAACGATTAAGGGTCATCTATAAGATGCTCGAAGAACCGGAAATGAAAAGCTTTCTCGAAGAGGTGAAATCTCGTCCGGCCACCCGGGAGGAGCTGGAAATGGTCCATGCTCCGGCTTACATCGACCAGGTGGCGCAAACCTCAGGAAAGCCTTACTATCGGCTCGATATGGATACCTCCACCTGTGCTAAATCGTATGACACCGCCCTTCTCGCGGCCGGGGGTCTGTTGGAGTTGATCAGGGCTGTGATGGAAGGAAGGCTCAATAATGGATTTGCCCTGGTGAGGCCTCCGGGCCACCATGCGGAAAGAGATCGCGCCATGGGATTCTGCCTCTTCAACAATGTGGCGATCGGCGCACAATATGCGATCAAGAACTTCTCGCTGGAAAGAATCCTGATTGTCGACTGGGATGTCCATCACGGAAACGGAACTCAGAACTCATTCTATGAAGACCCGCGGGTCCTCTACTTCTCCACCCATCGTTACGGTTTCTTCTATCCCGGGACAGGGTCGGCCAACGAGTTGGGAAAGGGAAAGGGGTTGGGCTTTACGGTAAATGTTCCCCTTTCGACCGGAGCGGGCGATGCGGAATATGGAAATATCTTTGAGAAGTTCTTTAAACCCATCGCTCTCGAATATCGCCCCCAGCTCGTTCTGATCTCTGCCGGGTTCGATACCCATTACGATGATCCTCTGGGCGGGATGGAAGTCACTGAGAAAGGGTTTGCAAGGATGACTCAGGTCCTGATGGAGATCGCTGAGGCAACCGCTCAGGGAAAACTGGCCATCACACTGGAGGGGGGCTATGATGTCTCCGGACAGGGGCGGTCAGTAAAAACCGTATTAAAGGAGCTTGCCCAGGCCTCCCCCCTCGATAAAAAAGACCTGCTCGAAAAAGAGAACAACGATTATTCCCGAATCGGAGGACTCATCCTTCAATTGAAAGAGATTCAAAAGCAATATTGGAAGACCCTTTAAGAGAGCCTAAAAAAACTACTTTACGCTCTCTCGCTGGAGATTTCTGTCCCTTTCCAGAAATCTCTTTAAACCTTCCCCGATATATTTACCATCTCCTTCAACTCTTTGCCGACCTTGAAGAAGGGAAGCTTTTTGGGAGGGACTTCGACGATCTCTCCTGTCTTGGGGTTTCGGCCCTTGTAACCCCCGTAATTGCGCACCATAAAACTGCCGAACCCTCTGATCTCAATCCGTTCCCCTTTCTGCAGGCTCTCCTTCATTCCATCGAAGAGGGTGTCGACGATCACCTTGGCCACCTTCTGCGTCACATTCGTCTGCTCTGAAACTTTGTTGATGAGTTCGGCTTTGTTCATAGATCTCCCTCCTTTGGCTAAATGTTGTCGGGTATATTGCACTGATCCAACAAATGAAAATGGAATGAACCTCTTTCAATCTGAACTTTTTGAACGGATTCCTTCTACCAAGCCACTGAATTTCTTTTCAAATCCCACCCTGTTCTTATTCGTGGACCCTGCCAGAACAATCTCTCCTCCGGCCCTCGCAGGAATTCTTACCCAGACTCTCTGATGGGAGAAGAAGAAGGAGACAATGAGACCGATGATCATCAGGCTGCATCCAACCCACACGACCCAGACTCCGGGGTCTTTCGTCACCTGAAGGCCGGTATACTCCTTCGTGCTGATCTCTTCAAAAGTGAGAACAAAATCGTCCCCCCTCTGCTGGTCTAATTTGGGAACGTCTTTCAATAACCATAAGGCCCGGGGGGGCTGATTGGGCTTGAGAAGGGCAACCTGAACCCCTTCTCCGAAGTTATGGGCCTGAGGAGCATATTTCAGGATTCTAAGGAGAGCTTCGGAATGAGGGATTGGAATCGTCTCTCCCTCGAGGCCTTTCAACACCGTCTTCTCTTTCTTATTCTTCCATTGAATCCCGAGGGTGACATCCGGGATCGCTCCATAACTCGATTGATAAAACGCTAACCCTTTATAGTGGAGAGGATGGTTAACCTCAATCGTCTTTTTTAAAACCTCTTTCCCGTTCTCAAGAATTGTGAGGTCGCTCGTATACTCCTTCACAAGTTTTTCCGGCCCCTTGAGATCATAAAAGGTGACTCTGAAATCGTCACATCGGATCGCAAAACCGATCGGTTTTGCAACGTCCTCATCTTTTATTTTCAGGGCGATATGATCCACTGTCTCGCCCTCGAGGATATTGACAAATCCCCTGAAGCCAAAGAGGGAACCCAATATCCCCCCTATGAGGATGATGAGAATACTTAAATGGGTGATGTAAACTCCCAGCCTGGAGAACCTTCCCTCTTCGGAATAGAGGGTGATGGTTGATTCTCCTTCGAATCGTTGCGGGTTTTTAAACCTCCTCTTTAAAAGGGATCGAATCTCATCCTCTTTCGTCCCTGCCGGATGGGTGAGGCTGATTCGCTCCACATAGGGAAGGGTCTTGAGCATGGAGTTTTCTAACTCTTTTGCCCCGGATTCACGGGAGATCTGTCTCCAGGCCCCCGGAAACCGGTGGAGAGAGCAGGCGATCAAATTCACCGCCAGAAGCATGAGAATGGCGCTGAACCACCAGGAGTGATACATGTCAAAGAGGTTAAAGAAGTCCAGCACATTATAGAGCGCCACGCCATATCGCTGAATATATTCCGTGCTTGGCGCATTCTGTTTGATCAGCGTGCCGATAATGGAGACGATGGCGAGTATAATGAGAAGAAAGATGGTAAGTTTTAGCGAGCGGAAAAAATCGAAGGCGATATCCAAAATCCCTTTTTCTTGATGGTCCATTGTGACCTCGGAAGTTCATCTATTTCTTTAAAAACGAATCCATGCGGGCCCGCCCGCCAAAGACAGGCATTACAGAATGCAGGCAAGTATTTGAAATGTCTAACATATGCGGTTGTTTGCTGTCAAGTAAATTTGCCTTAAAAAAAAGGGTAGTTCCCTGTCGGACCTACCCTTTTAATCCTGTAAAACTTTTCAGCCTATTTCTTTGCTTTCACATGGCACTGAGTGCAGCCGGCCGGCCCGGTGGGCTTATTGGCCTTCTTCAGATCATCATGGCATCCCTTGCAGCTGTTGTGGAAAGCCTCTTTTGTACCGAGAACTTTACCTTCTGTTTTGGCCTTGTGACAGTCTTTGCACATCTTGCCCGTGGTCTCACCCTTTTTCCAGGTGTGGTGGCACTTTAAACAGTCGATCTTGTAATTATCAATATGTTTCTTGTGAGTGAAGGTCACCTTTCCGTAAGGGACCTCGTAGGTGATCACATCTTTTGCAAAAGCGCCGCTGACCATGAGCAGTGAAAGAATAAACCCGGCCAGTACCCCAATGCTGATTAAGCCTTTCTTCATTCCAGTTTCACCCCCTTTCTTTTCAATTTATTAGACGCCGAAAGTCTAACAGATATTCATTTTTTGTCAAGAAAAAAATGGGGAAAATGGATAGTTTGTGAAAATGTTTCTTATCTCTGATACCTTTGAGGTTCAAATAAGCATCATCATAGAAACAAAGAGAAACCCCTTTAAGATGTTTCCTTGATTATTCATTTCAGATTTGGTAAGTTAGGTCATCCTTAGCTACCTCTTCCCCCTCTCCCCTGCTTACTGTAGGCAGGGGAGAGGGCGGGGGTGAGGGATGGGTGATTTGAAAACATGCGGGTTACTACATAAAGCCTATTCTCAAAAAGAATGGGCTTTTTTGTTTTGAAATCACAAATTGTGGTTTCAAGTTTAGGGGGAGCGATTCCTCTTTGTTGGGATAACGCTGGACCGAGAAATGGAGGGGTTTTGAGTGACTAAAAGCAAGCGAGATAACGGAGCCAATCTGGGCTTTGAGCAAAAGCTTTGGCAGGCGGCAGACAAGCTTCGAAGTAACATGGACGCTGCAGAGTACAAGCATGTTGTCCTTGGACTAATATTCCTCAAATACATTTCTGATGCGTTTGAGGATCACCGCGCCATGATTAATCGGGAGGCATCTGACCCCAAGAGTGAATGGTATGTCAAGGAGCCTCAGGAACGCTACGAGGTTATGGAAGATCGCGATGAGTACATGGCAGCAAACATCTTCTGGGTGCCAAAAGAGGCAAGATGGGATTTTCTTAAGAAGAATGCGAAGCAACCGTTAATCGGGAAGGTTGTTGATAGCGCCATGGACACCATTGAGAAGGACAATCCCTCGCTTAAAGGCGTGCTGCCTAAAGATTACGCCAGGCCCACTCTTGATAAGGCAAGGCTGGGAGAATTGATAGACGTGGTAGGCACGATTGGCCTGGGCGACTCGGAGAACAGGAGCAAGGACATTCTCGGAAGGGTTTATGAGTACTTCCTCGGGCAGTTTGCAGATGCCGAAGGCAAGAAAGGCGGCCAATTCTACACGCCAAGGAGCATAGTCAAGCTGCTTGTCGAGATGCTTGAGCCTTACAAAGGCAGGGGGTTTGACCCGTGCTGCGGTTCTGGCGGGATGTTTGTCCAGAGCGAAAAGTTTGTGCAAGCTCATGGCGGAAAGATAGGCGACATTTCCATTTACGGACAGGAATCGAACCCCACTACGTGGCGCTTGTGCAAGATGAACCTCGCAATCCGGGGAATAGATGCAGACATCCAATGGGGAGACAGCTTCCATAATGACCAGCACAAGGACTTAAAGGCAAATTTCATCCTTGCCAATCCGCCTTTTAATGACAGCGACTGGAAAGGAGAGCTTTTAAGGGATGACGCAAGGTGGAAATATGGCACGCCGCCTGTGGGGAATGCCAACTTTGCCTGGGTGCAGCAATTCATCCACCACCTTGCCCCAAACGGCATCGCAGGGTTTGTCCTGGCTAACGGCTCCATGTCCTCCAACACTTCCGGCGAGGGGGAGATAAGGAAAAACATCGTTGAGGCTGACCTTGTTGACTGCATGATAGCCTTGCCGACACAGCTTTTTTACAACACCATGATTCCGGCATGCCTCTGGTTTGTCACGAGGGACAAGAAGAACAGCAAATTCAGGGACAGGAGAGGGCAGGTATTATTCATAGATGCCCGCAAGATGGGTGTCCTGGTTGACCGCAGGCATAGAGAGCTAACGGATGAGGAGATTCAAAAGATAGCTAAGACGTACCATGCATGGCGGGGCGAAGGCGGGAAATACGAGGACGTTAAAGGTGTCTGCAAATCTGCCAAGCTCGATGAGATTAGAGAACACAGCCATATCCTGACCCCGGGGCGTTATGTTGGCGTTGAGGAAATTGAAGAGGATGAAGAAGCTTTTGAAGAAAGAAGAAAGAATCAATATTGGATTGAAGCAGCGATTGCTGTCAGGAGTAAATAATAATGGCGGAAATAAACTTAACTCAGGCAGAAGCAGATTCCCTTATTGCAATGGAAAAAATAAAAATGGATACCCAGATTTGGGATTATCCCGGGCTTGGGGGGCGAATTAGCATACCTTTAGTCTCTCGAAATAAACGTGAGAACTTTATTCTTGATATTGGTCGTGGGAAAATAGATCTATTAAAAGGAAATTATCAAAACAGAGCTCATCAAGTTGTTGTGCTTGTTCGTGTTGATTTTGGTGGTCAACCGCATAGAAATCCTGATGAACAAGAAATCTCATCTCCTCATTTGCATGTTTATAGAGAAGGTTATGGGGACAAGTGGGCAATTTCTGTTCCTCATGATAAATTTCCTGATACAAAAGATTTGTGGCAGCTTTTGGAAGATTTTATGCGCTATTGTAATATTATTGAACCTCCAAATATTGAAAAAGGGTTATTCATATGATTAATGAAGTTCAAGATTTACTTGATAAATATCTTCGTTGGCTGAAAGACAAAACGGTTTTACGGCAGATTAAAGATTGGGTTGAGATTACCACTCCATACCTTGATCGCCATAATGATTATCTCCAGATATATGTTAAGCGTGACAACAATGGATTTATCTTAACTGATGATGGCTATACAATTGGCGATTTGCGACAATCTGGTTGTGAATTGGAAAGCAAAAAGCGCAAGGAACTGCTTATGCTTACGCTTAATGGTTTTGGTGTTAAAGTTGACAATGAAGCGTTGTTAATTCATACATCTGCGGATAATTTTGCTTTGAGGAAACATAATCTTATCCAAGCTATGCTCGCCGTTAATGACCTTTTTTATTTATCTGTGCCAATGGTTGTGAGTCTTTTTCTTGAAGATGTTACTTCTTGGTTGAACGCAAATGAAGTTCGGTACACTCCTAGGGTTAAATTTACAGGGAAGTCGGGTTATGATCATATGTTTGATTTTGTTATTCCTGCCTCAAAAAAATACCCGGAGCGTATTTTACAAGCAATTAATCGGCCTAATCGGGATAATGCTCAAGCATTTGCTTTTTCATGGATTGATACAAAAGAAGTTAGGCCAGCAAACTCTTTGGCATATGCTTTTTTAAATGATTCCGACCATGCTCCAGTTTCAGTTTCAAATGTTGTTGCCGCATTGAAAAATTATGGCGTTAGACCAGTTTTGTGGACTAAGCGCGAAGAATTAAAAGAGCAATTAGTCGCATAATGAGCCGCATAATAACCGAATCAGACGTTGAGCAGGCAGCCTTAGACATATTTGAAGAGCTGGATTACAAGACTCTTTACGCCCCTGACATCGCCCCTCCGCCAGAAGGCACAAAACCGGAAAGGAAAACTTACTCCGATGTCGTCCTGGTAGAAAGATTAGCCAAAGCAATTGACAAGCTCAACCCTTCCATCCCGAAGGAGGTAAAGGAAGAAGCCATAAAGAAGGTTTTGAGGACAGAAAGCCCCAAGCTCATCGTTAACAACCAAAGCTTCCACGGGATGCTGGTTAATGGGTTAGATGTCGAGCACAGAACGAAAGATGGCCGTATTGCCGGGGACAAGGTTTGGCTCTTCGATTTTGAAAAGCCAGAGCGCAATGAATTCTTGGCAGCCAACCAGTTCACAGTCATTGAGAACAACTGCAACAGACGGCCGGATATAGTCATCTTCGTCAATGGCTTACCATTAGCAGTTATCGAGCTTAAAAACCCTGCTGACGAAAACGCCACAGTCTGGACGGCCTTCAGCCAGTTTGAAACCTACAAAAACGAAATCCCATCACTCTTTAACTACAACGGAATGCTGGTGGTCAGCGACGGCATGGAAGCAAGGGCAGGAACGATAACCTCCGGCAAGGAATGGTTCATGCTCTGGAGGACAATAGACGGGAAGGAAATTAAGTCAGACATCAGAAGCAAGTCAATGGAAGTCCTTCTTAAAGGGATGTTTGAAAAAGGACGCTTCCTTGACATAATCAGGCACTTCCTCGTCTTTGAGAAAGAAGACAATGCCCTTCTTAAGAAACTCGCAGGATACCACCAATATTATGCTGTAAACAAGGCAATGGAAGCCACGATAAAGGCGTCAAGCACAAAAGGCGACAAGCGGTGCGGCGTTGTGTGGCACAGCTAGGGAGCAGGAAAAAGCCTTACTATGGTGTTTTACACAGGAAAGCTTGTCTTAGCATTAGATAACCCTACCATTGTGTTGCTCACAGATAGGAATGACCTGGACGACCAGTTGTTTGAGACATTCAGCAGGTGCAACGAAATATTACGGCAGAAGCCTGGTCAGGCCGAAACAAGATCTGAGGTAAGAAACCTCTTGAAAGTGGCCTCAGGCGGCATAGTCTTCACCACGATACAGAAATTCCTGCCTGACGAGAAATACGACCCATACCCGTTGCTTTCTGAAAGGCGGAACATCGTTAAGCGACCCTCCAGGCTGGCAGGAGCACATCAGAAACAAGCAAAGAAGAAGGGACATTGGGGATAGGATGAAAGATCCCAACGATCCCCTTAAAATCGTAATTGTAAGGGATATGTGGCTTACAGGCTTCGATGTAAAGAACCTGCACACCATGTACGTTGACAAGCCTATGCGCGGCCACGGTCTTATGCAGGCGATAGCAAGGGTGAACCGCGTCTTTAAGGACAAGAAAGGCGGCCTTGTCGTTGACTATATAGGCATAGCGGATGAGCTGAAAAAGGCTTTGGCAGAATACACCGAAGGCGACAGGAAAGAAGTAGGTATACCGCAGGAAGAAGCAGTAGCAATAATGCTTGAAAAATACGAGATAGCAAGCGCCCTGCTGCAAGGCTTCAATTACAAGAACTTTTTCAAGGCAGCCCCAAAAGACAAGATGGCTATAATTGCCTCGGCCATGGATTACATCCTTGGACAAAAGGATGGGAAAGAAAGGTTCGTAAAATACACGACAGAGCTTCTCTGGGCATTCGCTCTTTCGGTTCCAAACGAAGAAGCATTAAAAATCAGGGATGACGTAGGGTTCTTGCAGACAGTTAAGTCACAATTCATAAAGAACACCACGACGACAGGCAAGGCGCAGGAAGAGCTTGACACCGCAATAAGGCAAATCATCTCAAAGGCAATAGTCTCCGACAAGGTGGTGGATATCTTCGACTCCCTGGGCTTAAAAAAGCCGGACATCTCGATCCTGTCAGACGATTTCCTTGAAGAAATCAGGGGTATGAAGCAGAAGAACCTCGCCTTCGAGCTGTTGAAGAAGCTCCTCAGTGACGAGATAAAGGCAAGGGCAAGGAAGAACCTTGTCCAATCAAAGTCCTTTGCCGAAATGCTGGAAAAATCCATAAGAAGATACCAGAACAAGAGCATAGAAACAGCAAGAGTAATCGAGGAATTGATAAGGCTGGCAAAGGACATGCGTGAAGCAAACAAGAGAGGAGAAAAACTAAATCTTACAGAGGATGAGCTTGCCTTTTATGATGCCCTTGAAGTCAACGATAGCGCAGTCAAGGTATTAGGCGATGAGACATTAAGGACAATAGCAAGGGAGCTTGCAGACACAATAAGAAACAACGTGACATTAGACTGGACCTTGAGGGAAAGCGTGCAGGCAAAGCTCAGAGTAAATGTTAAAAGAGTCTTAAAGAAATACGGCTACCCACCGGACAAGCAGAAAAAGGCGACCGAAACCGTCCTTGAACAGGCGACATTAATTGCCAAAGACTGGGCAGAGAAGGCAGCTTGAGGTCCATAAAGAATATAAATTGGGTATAGATTCTTATTTTAGGCTTTGATTTTTAGCAAAGGCAATTGAAAGTGTGAGCATATTTTCAAAGAGATTCTATGAATCGAAACGATTTAACCGGACTCCATTACATCACCACCATAAGCAATGTTCCTTCGATTATGACCAGAGGCATCCTTTCCCACAAACGGTCGAAGAAGATAAACCATAATTCTGTTGCCATGGAAGTAATACAGGAGCGAAGGGATGAGAAAATTGTTCCTGGGGGACGTCCATTGCACGAATATGCCAATCTGTATTTCCATGCCCGAAATCCGATGCTTTACGTTCGGCAATCTCAACATATAGATCTTTGTATCTTACGTGTAAGTGCAGAAATTCTCGACTTGCCAGGAGTTGTTATTACCGATAGGAATGCGTCAAGTGATTACGCTCGTTTTGCACCTGCCCCCCAAGGTCTTTCCATTGTTGACAAAGATTTGACTTTTGCTGCATACTGGACCAATCCTAACCCATTCGAGGCAATGCGCCGTAAGTCAGCAAAGTGTGCGGAAGTATTGGTTCCAGATCGGATAGACCCTGTTCTTATTATGGGGGCTTATGTTTCATGCACTGAAGCGAAGGCAACCCTTGAGACAGCAGGGATAGATATTCCAATTACCATAAATCCACACCTTTTCTTTAGATAAGGAGGGATTAGAAATGGTTAAGGTATTAATGGGTGATATTCTACAATCTAATGCACAGACTCTCGTCAATACAGTAAATTGCGTTGGAATCATGGGGAAGGGGATTGCGCTTGAATTTAAGGAGCAGTTCCCTGACATGTTCGATGATTATGTGGCTCGATGCAATCGTAATGAGGTTAGGCTTGGCAAGCCCTACTTGTACAAAAGGCTTACACCACCCTGGATCTTGAACTTTCCGACAAAGGGCCATTGGCGTTCAGTTTCACGCATTGAGGACATTGTGAAAGGTCTAAAATATTTGCTTCAACACTACAAAGAATGGGGAATTATATCCCTGGCTGTGCCCCCCCTTGGGTGTGGTCAAGGGCAATTGGAGTGGAAGATAGTTGGGCCGACTCTATACCGCTTTTTGAATCAGTTAGACGTCCCTGTGGAACTCTATGCGCCTCACGGTACACCACGCGAAGAACTGCAACCTGAATTCCTTGATCAAGAGTTAGATATTAAACCTGCCGAGCCAGGATTGCCCCCAGAAAGGGTTAAGCCCGCATGGGTTGCGGTCGTTGAGATTCTAAGCCGGCTGGAACAAGAACCCTATCACTGGCCCGTAGGTCGAACTACATTTCAGAAAATTGCATACATAGCTACCCAAGAAGGCTTGCCCACCGGGCTACATTATCGAAAATCAAGTTTCGGTCCCTTCGCACCAGAGTTAAAGGGTGTTATCACCCGATTAGTCAACAATGGCTTAATACGAGAAGAGCAGCTTGGACGAATGTTTGCGGTTAAGGTTGGGCTGACCTTTGCAGATGCACGTAAAGTCTACATGAATGAACTGGCGCAGTGGGAGTCGATTATTGAGAAAACAACAGATTTATTCATGCGTATGCAGACGAGGCAATCTGAGGTTGTAGCAACAGTTATTTTTGCTGCCAACACATTGGCAAATAGAAAAAAAGAGCAACCTTCTGAAACAGAAGTTTTAACTGAAGTGATGCAGTGGAAACAACGCCGTCGCCCACCACTTGATAACGATGAGGTAGCTTACACAATACGTAATCTTGCTGCTTTAAGTTGGCTGAAGGTAAAACCAAGTCTGGATTTACCAATAATAGATGAGGTATTTGCTCATTTATAAATGATTCGTCAGAAATGGGGAATCTTTGTGGGGTTGATTATTGAGTTACAAATTAAAAAGAACAGTTTCTAAACCATTATCGGATTCAAGGATCGTTTTCAATAGCAGGTGACGTGATTCTCCCAACTTCTGCCATCACTGCATTAGAAAAAATAAGGACATATCCCATTTTGTTGGAGGGCTGAAATGAGGTTCCTTCACACGGCAGATTGGCAGATTGGTATGAAAGCGGCTGCGCTGGGTGATGCCGGTGCGCGTGTTCGTGAGGAGCGCTTGGCCGCAGGCAGGCGCGTTGTTGAAGCTGCAAAGAGCCATCATGTAGACTTTGTCTTGGTCGCAGGAGACCTGTTTGAGGACAATGCCGTGGACCGGGTGCTGGTTCAAAAGGTGGTGGACATCCTAAGCTCGTTTGGCGGGCCGGTATTCGTCATACCTGGCAACCATGATCCACTTGTGCCAGGTTCTGTTTGGGAGCATCCGTCTTGGAAGTCTGCATCAAATGTGCATGTCTTGCTTGAGGAAGCCCCAGTTGAGGTTCATGGTGGTGTTCTCTATCCATGCCCAGTACGGGAGAAGCACTCAGGACTCAATCCCACGGCTTGGATACCTTCGGAGCGGGATGAACGTATCCGAATCGGGATGGCCCATGGCACTATGGAGAATATCCGGCGAGACGAGCCGGACTACCCCATTCCGCGAGACGCCGAAAAGCGGGCAGGTTTGGACTTTCTGGCGTTGGGACACTGGCACTCTTATGGAACATATTCGGGTCCGGACGGGATCATCCATATGGCATATTCCGGCACACACGAGACCACCAAGTTCGGAGAACGCGATAGCGGAAATGTGCTCATCGTTGAGATTCTGAGTCCCGGAGCGCCACCCACAATCACGCCTGCCCGGACAGGGCGTCTTGATTGGATTACGGTCGAAAGAGATTTACGCGAACACGGAGACCTTGTGCGGGTCCGTGAATATATCGAATCTCTGGCCAACCCCAGTAACGCGCTGGTTGACGTATCGCTTTCAGGTCTTCTGCTGGCGGATGAGCGAGGCGAGCTTGACCACATTGAGCACATTCTCAGTTCACGGTTTCTGTGGGTGAAGCTTGATGCATCTCGCTTACAACCCTCACCGGAAGATGAAGCCTGGATAACCAACCTTCCGCCAGGAATCATCCGAGACGCGGCCATGCGCCTACGCGACACTTCGGGCGCTTCGCCAGAAATCGCGGCCCGTGCGCTTATGGAACTCTACGCGATTGTGGGGGAGGGCCCGCATTGAATATCCGATCAATAAGGGTTGCTGATTGGCGCTGTTTTCTGGACAATGTCGAGATCGGTCCCTTCGAAGAAGGCCTGAACATCATCCACGCCCCCAACGGTACGGGGAAGTCAACGCTTTTCGAGGCATTAAGGCGTGCTCTGCTCGATGGACACAAAGTAACCGGGAAGGACGTGGAAGCCATCCGCCCATGGGGGAGAAACCTGGCTCCCAAGGTGACGGTCGAGTTCACCCATACCGGCCAGGAATATCGATTAACAAAACAGTTTCTCGATGATCCAAGCGCCCTGCTTGAGCGGAAAGAGAACGGTCGGTTTCGCCGGCTGGCCGAAGGAACCTCAGCTGATGAGCAGGCACGGGAGATTCTCACTAAAAATCCGCCAGGGAAGGGGTTATCCAAAACACCAAACTGGGGCATTGCCCAGGTGCTTTGGGCGCCACAGGGGGACCTGGCTATTGGCCCGCTTACGGGCGATGTGGTCTCTGATATCCGGAGCATGCTGAGTGCACAGGCTTCAAGCGGCGGGACAGGCCCTGTAGAAAAGCGCATCGCCGAACGATACCTCCAGTTCTTCAGCACCAAGGGTAAGTTGAAGACCGGTAAAGAAGCGCCTCCATTGGCCCGATTACGAGAAGAACTCGAAGAAGCAATTGCAACCCGACAAAAGGCGTATGACCTTCTCATTGCTTTCGAGGAAGCCTCGCGCCGGGTTGAGGAGCTTCGTGCCAGGCGCACACAGGCGCGCTATAACGCGGACGAAACGACGAAAGCCCTTCGTAACGCACGAGCTGTTTCAGACACATACCGCAAGCTGGTGGCGGAGCGAGACCAGCGGTCTGAACGAGTCACTGGGGCCGAGGCGCAGTATGGGGAACTGAAGCAACGCATTGATCTCGTCAAGTCTACCGAAAAAGACTTGGCCGGAGCCCAAGAAAGACTGGCTGCGCTCGAAAGCGAAGTTCCATTGAAAGATAGAGAGGTGCAGGAACGAGAAAAGGAGGCTGCAAAGCGGAAGGCTGAGTTGGAGGATGCCCGGAAGGGCCGGGAAGCTGTCGAGGCAGCGGCCCAAATGGCGGATGCGGCCCGGCGGTTCAATGATTGCCGCCGGGAACTACGGCGTATTGACAAGCTTATAGCGAAAATCGAGGAAGCCGATAAAACCCTGACTCAGCGCCGACAGAAACGGAACGCCCATGTGGCGCCCGATACACGGGTCCTCAAAGCGGTTCGAAAGACCATCAAGGACCGTGATGATGCTCAACTTCGCACTGAAGCGTCGCTCATCACACTGGAAATCGTGTCCCACAAGGACGATTCAGTCGAGGTTGTCTCTGGTGAGACGACCGGTTCCGCTCAATTAAAGGCAGGGATCCCGACTCAACTACGAGGCTCCCCGGAAGTGGTGGCCGAAATCCCCAGTGTTGCCAGATTGCGTGCTTCGGGGCCTGTGGGTTCTGCCGAGGAGCATAGGGAAGCACGGGTGAAAGCCGAAAAGAAGTTGAAGGAATTGACCGAACCATTCGGCACATCCAATCTGGATACTCTGGAATTGCTCGCGGAGAAGGGCAAGGAACTCGATGCGAGCGTAGGAGAGGCAGAAACCAAACTTCAAACACTCCTGGCCGGCCGCATGTTGGACGAGTATGTCCAAGAACGGAATGTCCTCGAAATAACGTATAAAAGTTTCCTTAGCACTTATCTGGATTGGGCGGAAAAAACCCCTGATACGGACGCACTCCTGGCGGAGGCAGAAAATACGAAACAGGCCTTCATCAAGCATGTCGAGAATGCGGAGGCGGCCTGGGATAAGGCACAAAGTGCGCTGAGAGCCGTTGCCGGGCAGAAGGAGACACTATCCCGCCGACTTGGGGACGCTAAGAACCAGGTGGCGGGTCTGAAGGAGAAACTGGTCGAACTGACCAGTGACGGCAAATCCTTGCAGGGGAGGGAAGCGGAGCTTCAACGAAGCACGATGGCCTGGGAAGCAGCACGGGCGCGTCTCGCTGAGATCCAGGGCCAGTTGGGGGGATATGTAGATGACCCCACAGTTGTTGTAGAGCGGCTCGAAGCTCAACTTGAGGCAGCCAATCAAGAATCCAGCCAAACACGAGAACAGGAAGTTAGGGAAGAGGCAAAGTTGGAGGGCCTTTGTGCCCAAGGGCCCTATTCGGCACTCGCCACAGCTGAGGAGAGAGTTGCTCAGCTTCAGCATGAAGTAAGACGTGAGGAATTGCGCGTCGAAGCAATCCGTCTATTGTATGACACAGTGTCCGCATGCCGCAGTGAAGCAATTGCTGCGGTATCAAGGCCCGTCGAGGCTGTGGCAACGAGAACGTTGCAACGCATTGCTGGCCGTCGGTTGGGACGTGTCGAAGTTGGGGATTCCTTTGAACCCTCGGCAGTGGTGCCAGAATCTATCGAGCAGGCTGTGACCTTAGACAACCTCTCCGGGGGTGAGCAGGAGCAGTTATACCTGGCGACGCGACTAGCTTTAGCTGAAGTCTTGGGGAAGGAGGAGCGCCAGCTTGTGGTGCTGGATGATGTATTAACGGCTACAGACACAGGCCGGTTGGCCAGGGTGATGAATGTTTTGGAGGAAGCTGCACAGCGACTGCAGATTTTGATACTAACGTGCCATCCGGAGCGCTATCGCGGATTAAAACGTGCGGCTTTCTTCGACCTTGAGGCACTGACTGCTTCTCCAATCTCTTCGTGACGGCAACCCTGAAGGTAAATCTTTTTTGCCTGGCTTCAAACAGGAATCCTTTGCCGAGTTCGAGGAGAAAATGTTCGATCCGGTTGATGATGGCCGTTTCCAGATCGGTTTCGGAATAGGCGGCTTCCTCTTTGAGTCCCAGAAATTCCAGGACATAGGGATATTTCATCAGGTCTTCGGGTTTTTCCACAATCTGTCCTTGCTTGCCGAGATCGCGAACCTTTTTCTTGTCTCGACTCAGGGCGAGCCGTTCATAAAGTGACGAGTTGAACTGTCGCCGCAGCTCACGAAGCGACCAGGATGGTAAATGGGGTCGAATCTTTACGGGCCGGAAAGAGGGTCACATCTTCAAATAAGGGCAGAAAGGGTCAGATCCCAACATACAACACATAAGTGGAGATTACCCGGGAATTGGGGACAGGTTCCTTTCTTGAATGGTCTCTCTGGCTCTGATTTCGCCGGCGAAACCTTCCGCGTCCTCAAAGAAAAAGAGAAAAGCGAGAAGGAGGAGAATTGACTCGTGAGGAACTTCTTGAAATCATCGCTGAAGTCCAAATGCCTGAGCGACTTTTCGAACAGAGAAAAATATGATGCCTGGATTAGCCAGAGCCGGATCACTTCCAAGGGGAGGATTGACGATGTCCTGGTAAACATCGAAGTTGCCGAACGCGCTGGAAGACGTCTCATCTTCCGAAATGCAGGGGTTCTCTTCTTTGCAAAGGATGTAAACCATTTCTTTCCCCAGGCGTATGTCACTTGTCTTCTAACAAAGGGTATGGACAAGGTTAACATTCTGGATCGCAAGGATTTTGCTGGAGGTCTGGTGAGCAACATCGAGGAAAGCCTCCGTTTCATTGAGAGGAATACACGGACTGGCTACCGCATCGAGAAGTTACGACGCGAGGATGTGCCCGAATATCCCATGCGTGCGCTGCGGGAAGCGATTACCAATGCCGTAATGCACCGGGACTACTTTGAAGCAGGCGCAAATGTTTTCGTTGAAATATACGATGATCGGATTGAGATCAGCAACCCGGGAGGCTTGCCAAGAGGGCTAAGCAGAGAAGAACTTGGCACTCGCAGTGTGAGGCGGAATCCGCTTATAGCCGACCTTCTTCAGCGAATCGCCCTTATTGAGAAAGCAGGGACAGGAATCCGGCGTATGATTGACGATGCAAGGAAGCATCAATGCCCTGAACCAAAATTCACAGTTAATGGATTCTTTACCGCCACTTTTTGGCCAAACGTCGAAATAGCTCGTAAGATTACCGATCAAATCACCGAACAAGTTGGTGACCAAGTTACCCCGCAAGTTACCCCCCAAGTCACCCTGCAAGCTACCCCGCAAGTCATAGCAGTTCTTGAAGCTGCCCGAACGGCCCGCACTCGGGAGGAATTGCAGAGGGCAGTTGGTCTAAGGGACCGTGAACACTTTCGCAAGACATACCTTGAGCCATTGCTTGTTGCCGGCTGGCTTGAGATGACGATTCCAGATAAGCCGCGAAGCTCCAAGCAGTGCTACAGGACGACCGATCTGGGACGTAAGGGTCTGGCCCAATGGAATGGAGGAAAATAGATTTCAAAGTTTGAAATAGCAAAAACCAAACTGATTTTGCTGGGGAAACAAAAAGAAAGTGGTTGGGAATGAAATGGGGTCAAATCTTTATTCTTGAATTAAATTGTAAGCATGCTGTAGCGGGTCGGGCCAAGCGAACCATTTAAATCGTAAGTTTATATCGAGAAAAATAGGGGCAATGAGGGACTTAGGGGAAGCATGGACGGTATAAATCGTGCAAATGTGAAAGCAGGCTTACAGGTTTTAATTGTATTAAAGAAAGACCAGCATTCTGGAAAACTAACCGAAGGTATAGTAAAAGACATTCTGACGAAATCTCCTACTCACCCCCATGGCATTAAAGTCCGCTTGGAAAGTGGTGAAATTGGCCGGGTTAAAAAAATAATGTAAGGAATATGGTGGGACAGTTATTTCTGTTTCAGAGGAATCACATTGACCTTGTTGGAATCTGCGTTTCTGGGCGATTCCGCCTTCCGCAGAAGATTCGGGGGCACATTCCAGCGCAGTCCATCATCGGTGATTACAGTAACCGTTTTCCTATTATAGCGGGTCAACATTCCGACCACGGGTGGATGATTCCCTGGTTGGAAAATCACACGATCGCCAATCTTGAACTCCAACATTCGCCCATGCGCCCGCATCTGGTTTAGGAAGCGAAGTCGCTCCACGATCCTATGATTGAGATCGACCAGTTCCGCCTCGGTAAGTTCGTCAATGTCAATCTTCATGGGACTGCCTCCCTAATTCGGAAATCCTTGCCCAATAGATAGGTTGATGTTTTTACAGGATTTCGACTGCTCCTAATATGCGCTCTTTTGTTTCGAGTGGAGTGTTATTCTGCCTGGCTTTTTCTACGATCTCCTTGCCCATTAAAGCGGCGCCAAGGGCTCCGGTGATCAGGGGGTCTTCGGGGACAAGAACTTTATGACCCAACTGTTCCGAAAGGGCTTTAAGCAATCCTCTATTTTTAGCGCCTCCACCAGTCACAATGACAGAATCTTCCACCTTTAACCGATTGACCATTCGGCATATCCTGTCCGCAAGTGACTGGTGGACTCCTGCGAGGAGGTCGGAGAGGGGAACACCCTCTGCGATACTGGCAGCCACCTCCTGTTGGGCATAGATGGTGCAGATGTTGCTTATCGTTGCGGGATGACTGCTCTGCAAGGAGAAATCCCCAACAGTATCCAGAGATACCCCGAGCGTATCAGCGATCACCTCTATAAATCGACCGCTTCCAGCCGCGCACTTATCATTCATCACGAAATCGATGACCTTCCCAGAGACGTCGATCTTTATTCCTTTCACATCTTGCCCGCCAATATCGATGATCGTCCTGGCTTCGGGGAAGAGATGGACAACCCCCCTCGCATGGCAGGTGATCTCGGTGAACTGTTTGTCGGCAAAAGGGACGTTAATTCTACCGTAGCCTGTGGCGACAATAAAGGTGATTTCCTGAATAGTGAGGGCGGCTTGATTCAGGGCCTCTTCCATCACTTTGTTCGCCAACCGGCGCTGCTCCGGACCCGTCGGTCCAATGATCGATGCGATGATTCCTTTGTTCAGGATCACCGCCTTCGTCATCGTTGAACCGATATCAATGCCGGCAAAATAGGAGGTCAATGGTATCTCTCAAGGGTTGAGGCCCCCTCACCTCGGTTTCGAGTCGCAACGACCTTCCCCTCTCCCCGCTGGGGAGAGGGAGGGGGTGAGGGGGATTAGGCCGCCCTGTTGGATCGAATCGATGCCAGGGTTTCGATGAAGGCGTCGATTTTGTTTCTCGTATCGACCTCCGAATAGGAGGTGATGTCGATGATATCGCTTTCCATAATCAAGGAGGGCAGTTCCCTGTAAACCTTCTCCTTCTTTCCGTTCTTACCGATCACATAGACAGGAATGGGTTTATAGATTTTTGCCAGTTGATGTAACTGCCAGATGAGACCCACATGCCAGGTTCGGCATGAAAAAGCCTCATGCATGACCACTCCGTCAATCTTGTATTCTTCAATCCAGTTGATCAATCGTTCCACGTCGGGCTCGGATCCGGGCCGCTTCTTGGCTTTATCATACCAGAAGGTCCAGTAACCGAGCCACCTCCATGCCAGATGCTCGATGGGATCTTTTGTTTCGGGAAGATCCATCTCGTTGAGAGGAGCAACCATTCGGTAGGTCGTCTCCACAGGAAAGGATGCTCCCTTGCTATTGAAATAATTGAAATCATTCAGAGCATACCAGGCAGGCAACCCGCCTCCCCACATCAACCTGTACTTCTCGTTTTCAACCTCCCCTTCTCCTTTGGCGATCTTCTCCTCCAATTCCTTCTTTAGGTCCACAAAGAAATCATAAGCCTTCTGGGTCGCCATCATAAAGTTGATCGGCACCATGGTATTCATGGCGTCGCCTGTCCCCATGGGGCAGGGCGCGGCCCGCCGGAGTTTATAGGTCTCGTCAATCAAATTCCAGGTCCGATCGCTCAGGTCCACCAGCTCCCTCAGCCGATCATAATCCATCTTCTTCTTCGTCTGCTCTTCGAGGAAGGCCGTCAGCCCTCGCAACTGTTTGACGATATATTGATGGTAATAGCCCAGGACCTCCCTGTGGTCCCGATTCTCCTGGAAAAGGGGATAGGGAAGATCAATATTATAGATGGGGACATCCGGCATAAATTGCTGGGAGGCCTGATACCACTTCGATCGAGGATCGCAGAGGATCTGTCCGCTTGAGATCATAAAATCGGGCCTGACCTGCCCGCCCCAGGGAGCCTCCGGAGGCATCTGCCCCAGTTCCTCTCTCCACTGATCAAAACCGATCCCGCAAAGGGCATATGTGCATAATGAACGGGAGAGACCGAGCGATTCCGCTCGTTGCAGGAACCTCTCCGCATCCCTCTTTGCGCCGCAGATGCCGGCAAAATTTTCCGTCCACACCGGGATCACGTCGAGCGCCCTGAATATCTCCTCGTGATGGCAGACGATGAAGGTATAGGCCACTTTCTGTTTTCCCTCCGCCTTTGCCTGCAGGGTCCCGGTGATAAACTCCTTCACCATGGGGCCGATGGAAGCAGCCGCCTTTGTGGCGGTCATCCTCTTCTTCGGTTTCGCTTCTTTCCGCTCCTCTGCCATAATTGAAACCTCCTTAATAAAAAGCTTGGGTTAAAGGGTAACGGTGAGGATGCCCGTTTCGTTAAATTGAAAATGATGTTTGTCGTTGTCGAAGCTCGTATCGAAACTCGTGAATAGAATCTGGATGCTCGAGCTTCGTTTTTCAAACCTCTTGCTTCGATACGAGCGTCGTCACCCATAACCGTTTGACTATTAATCTAAACGCCTGCCTGCCGGCAGGCAGGGTAGCTTATTTGTAATTTGGCGCTTGGTATTTGGCGCTTCGCCTATCATTACCCGATCATCTCCAGAAAGGCCTGGATCCTGGTCCTCAGTTGACTCATCGTCCCCGCTGAATAGATATCCTCCAGATGAAGCAGGGGAACATTGAGGGATTGATAGTAGGCCTTTCGCGCAGGAACCTCAAAGCCGAAAGGATCACAATACTTATAGACATAGAGGATCGCTCCATCCACCTTGAACTCTCTCGCATAGGTTCCAATATCGCCAAACCGGTTTGCGATATCTCCCTCAAAAGTCCCTGCTTTATTTGCCCTGTAGGTTTTGGGGCAGTTGACCTTATCGAGATAACGATGGGCCAGTGCATCAATGGGATCCCCACCCACGTCCGTCTTCGGAAAATGATCCCTGGCCCCATTACAGATCGTATCGGCCACCACATTTCCTCCAAGTTCTTCCACGAGTTTGATCAATTCGATATTGTCCAGACAGGCCCCATCAATAAAAATCCTTGGCCCTTTCTTGAGGGGAGATTTCCCTCTTCTCTTCACCTCTTTTAGAATCTGATCGAACAGGCCATTCGATTCTTCGATGGGCAGGCTCGATCCGGCAGTGAGGGCCATCGTCAATTCGGTTCCGGAGATGAGGGGCGGGTCAGCTTTTCTCAACTCATAGAGGGCCCGCACCTTATCCCTGCTTTCATTATGGATTCGAATGGCCTCATTCATATCGCTATCCGTAACCGGTTTCCCGGTAAACTTCTCCAGACTCCTTCTGAAGGTATCGATTTCAGCATGGAAGAATTCATAGGATGATTCCACACAGGCTGTAGGAATATTGACAAAGTGAAAATAAGAATAGGCAAGAGAATAACTCCAGGCGCTGAAACTTCGCACCATGCTGTCACATCCATGCGGGATAACCAGGCCAGAGAGAAAGTCGTATTTCCCTTTTACCGAGAGGTCGAAGACACTGCGATAATATGGACATACGATCGTTTCGAGGAGCGTATCTCCCCGGGTAATAGGCTCATGGATACTTCCTCTCACCCGAAAAGGGATGCATCCGGAGGCAGTAATGATTTCAAGGGGAACGAGGGAACAGACATAGCCGATGAACTGTTTCCCTTCACCTTTCAGTTCCTTCGCCCGGACTCCATAATCGTTATAATAATTTTTGACTGTATCGAAAACATCGCTCTGTTTGTCATCCATCGACCTTCTCCTTTTTACAATCCCCAAAAATGTGAAAAATCTTACATTCTGTTGAAGAGCAATATATCTTACCTAAATTGAGCGATTCTTAATACTATTTAAGGGAACCTCTAATAATTATCAATTTGTCACTCCGGAACGGAAATGAGTCCAATGATAACAAGAGGTTCTGGATTCCGGCTTTCGCCGGAATGACGATTCTGATTGAGAGGGCAATTTATAAACAGACTCTAATTAATAACGAAAAATCGCTCAATTTAGGTCTTATTTGGTAATCTGTTTCAATCTTGTATTGTTAAACTCTCCCTGGCGATGATGGCCGCCCCCAAGGCCGCTGTCATATGAGGATTTTGGGGTATGAGGATATTGTGCCCTCTGATTTCTCTTAAGGCTTGCACCAAGCCGATGTCTCTTGCTCCACCTCCAACCACGGCCATATCCAACTCCACACCAACTCTCTCTACCAGACTGTTGATCTGTGCCGCAAGGGCTCTGTGAAGGCCTGCCAGAAGGTCTTCTTTTGTGACTTCTTGTGAGAGTCGGGAGATTCCCTCTGTTTCTGCGAAAACGGCGCATCCGGTGTTAAACTCAACTCTCTTCTTCGATTTTAAAGATAACTCACCCATCTCATCCACCTTGACCTGAAGAACCCTCGCAATGACCTGAAGAATCCTGCCGCTTCCCCCTGCGCATTTACCGCTCAATATAAAATTGTGCACACTCCCATGACCATCCGTGCGGAGAACCTTTGTGTAGAGGTCCCCTATATCAATGACGGTTCTCACGGAAGGCAGGAGAGAGGAGATGCCCTTCGCAAGGCAGACAATATCCGTTTTGATTTCATCTGCGAAGATGACCAGTTTGGACCCATATCCTGTGGCAACCGTCCTTGAGATATGATTCGCTGACCTCCCAACCTGAGAAAGTAACTCCTCTCTTATCTTCTCGGCTGTCAGCTTGAAATCTCCTCCGGAGGCGGACTCACAGGACCCAAGAGGGCCCTGATCACCGAGGGCAACCCCTTTGGATTGGGCCGAACCGATATCGATCCCTAATACGAAAGACATGCTCCCCCTTCAAACATAAAGAATAACAGTGAATTCATCGAATGATTTGTTAAATTCGGTGGCATTCGCACCATTCATATATATAAATAACACAAATTCCAACCCCCCCCAAACGAATGAAAAAGGCGAACCGTGGTTTTTTAGGGTTCGCCTCCTATCTTCCATCTGACACTTTAAAATCCCCCCGCGCCCCCCTTTAATAAAGGGGGGAAAAGAGAGATTATTTTATCTTAAACGCTTCTTCCATTCCGATATATTTCTTTCTCAGTTTCGGCTTCTCGATCTTTCCGGTGGGATTGCGGGGGACTTCGCCAAAGAAGATCTTGCGGGGTCGCTTATATTTGGGAAACGGCTCACAAAATCTCAAGACTTCTTCCTCTGTGAGGGTTTTGCCCGGGACGACTTCCACAATTACGCCAACGACCTCTCCCAAGCGCTCATCCGGCAAGCCGATAGCCGCCACATCCTTGACGCCCGGCAGGGTGTGGAGGAAGTCCTCCACCTCCACGGGAAAGACATTTTCGCCCCCGCAGATGATGAGGTCCTTCTTGCGATCGACCAGAAAGATAAAATCATCCTCATCCACTCTTCCCATATCGCCGGTGTAAAGCCATCCATTCCTGAGCGCCTTCGCGGTGGCTTCGGGGTTTTTATAATATTCCCTCATCACGCCATCCCCGCGGAGGACTAATTCTCCCACATCTCCCTTCTTCACATCATTCCCTTCTTCGTCCACGATACGGGTCTCCCAGTTGAATCCGGGAAGACCGATAGCTCCGACCTTATGTTGATTCTCAATCCCGAGGTGGACGCAGCCAGGGCCGGTCGATTCGCTCAGACCATAGGTGGTATCATAGGCCATATTGGGAAAAAACTCCTTCCAGTGTTTGACGAGTGAGGGAGGAACAGGCTGGGCGCCAATATGCATAAGCCTCCACTGTTTGAGATCATAATCCTTTAATTTAATCTCTCCACTATCCAGTTTTAGAAGGATGTCCTGGGCCCATGGGACAAGCAGCCAAACGATCGTACCCTTTTCTTTGCTGACCGCTTCAAGAACCCATTCGGGTGAAATCCCCTTTAAGATGACTGCCCGTCCTCCCACAATGAAACTTCCGAACCAGTGCATCTTCGCTCCGGTATGATAAAGAGGGGGGATCAGAATAAAATTGTCTTTCCTGGTCTGATAATGATGGGTATTCTCTGTGATGCAGGCACAGATCATATTCTTGTGGGTCAAGAGAATGGGTTTCGGTTGGCCGGTCGTGCCGGAAGTGAAGTAGAGACCGCAGGGATCATCGTGGTTGATGTGAACATTTGAAGGAGCGTAGGGCGCCTTCTCAAGAAGCCGTTCAAAGGGTTCCGCATAGCCCGGCAACTCCTTGCCGACAAAAATATAGTCTTTCACCGTGGAGAGTTCGTCCTTGATTCCGGTCACCCGGTCAATGAACTCTTCGCTGAAGACCATGCACTGGGGTTCTGCCACTTCGCAACAGTACTTAATGTCACTCCCTGAAAAACGGAAATTAAGAGGCACGGCCCATGCCCCCGTGCGGATGATTCCGAAATAGGCGATGAGCCATTCCAGAGAGTTCATCATGAGATGGATGACCTTATCGCCCTTCTTGATTCCTTTCTGCATCAGGACATTGGCAAACCTGTTGGCCTGTTCATCGAACTGTTTCCAGGTAATCTCTCTTCTTTTCCCTTCTGCAGGAACTCTCTCAATGAGAGCCACATCATTGGGATAGAGTCGTGCATTTCTCGCCAGAATCTCTCCTATGTGGATATCCAGATTTCCCATAAGAATCCCCTTTATTTTTTCTGCTATATGCAAAGTAGCGTCGGCATTTACTGCCGACGCCAGAATCAACATCTCTTTTCGCCCCCAGTAAATGGGGGCGCTACATGCTATTCTCGCATAGCGTTTCGCCAGTGCAATATTTCACAAAAACAATATTTTTAATGGGCGACCGAGGTCGCCCCTTTTTTTTGCTCTATGCACTATGCTCTCTGCGCTATGCTATCCTATTACAGCCAGCGTTTACGCCGTTTGTAGGCCTTCACATCCTTATACGATTTTAATGCCCCTGAACTCACTGTTCCGAGATAGAATTCCTTTACGTCCGGATTTTCCCTCAGATGGCCTGCCGCATCCTCCATCATAATCTTGCCGTTCTCCATCACATACCCATAGGTGGCAATCTGAAGGGCCATGTTGGCATTCTGTTCCACCAGCATGATCGTTGTTCCCTGCTCCTCATTGATTCTCTTGATGATCTCAAATATCTCTCTCACCAGGAAGGGGGCTAACCCCAGGGAAGGCTCATCCAGCAGGAGCAGTTTGGGTTGCGCCATCAGAGCCCGTCCCATGACGAGCATCTGCAATTCACCGCCGCTGCAATACCCCGCCAGCCTGTTCTTCCGTGCGACCAGAGGTTGAAAGTAATGGTAGACCAGTTCGAGGTCCTTCTTATAGGGTTTGCCCCACCGTGTGGCTGTTCCCACCCGGAGGTTTTCTTCAACAGTCAATAATTTAAACGGCTGACGTCCCTCCATCACCTGAATGATGCCGAGGCGGGTTATGGTTTCCGGGGATGAATTGTGGATGGACTGGCCTCCATAAACAATGCTTCCTTCGGTCACTTTTCCATTCTCCGGTTTGAGAAGTCCTGAGACGGCTTTCAAGGTCGTCGTCTTGCCTGCGCCATTGCTGCCAAGTAATGATACGATTTGCCCTTTTCTGATGGCCAGGGATACCCCCTTAAGCACCTGGATGACATCCGAGTAGACGACACTGATATTGTTAAGTTGAAGCAGGATGTTGTCTTCCATATTTGCCTCGGCACCCCCTCACCCCATCCCTCTCCCCCGGAAGCGGGGGAGAGGGGAGGGTGAGGGGGCTCTGTGTAATCATTTTTAATAAGAAAATGGCCAGAGCCTGAAACTGGACCGAACGATACGCCACACCTCTGCCAATCCTCGTGGTTCAAAGATGATGAAGAGCACAATGGCCAATCCAAAGACGAATTCACGAAGGGGCGCAATGGTCAGGGCAATGCCTGCAAGGGCTGGGAGGTTCATGAAGAACTCCGATGCATGGCTCAATGTCTCATTAAGCATGGTGATAAAAATGGCGCCGAATACGCTGCCTGAGAGGCTTCCCAGGCCGCCGATGATGATCATGGCGATAAATTCGACGGAGAGAAACAGGGTAAATGGGTCAGGGGTGATGCTGGCTAAATAATGCGTCCAGAGGGCGCCGGCAAATCCGGCATAAAAGGAGCTGACCGCAAAAGCGAGCAGTTTATATCGAAAGATGGGGATTCCCATGCCCTCGGCTGCCCGGTCATTGTCCCGAATGGCGATAAAAGCCCGGCCATACCGTGTCCGGAGAAGGTTCTTCGCAATCCAGATCATCGCCACGAGACAGATAAATACCACATAGAAATAGGCCTGGTCGCTCTTGAGGCTCAAACCGAAGAGCGTCGCCCTCGGAAGGATGATCCCCATGGCCCCGCCGGTGAGGCTCTCCCAGTCCACAAAGAGGAACTGGAGGATAAACTGGCCTGCCAGGGTCGCAATGGTCAGATAGAGATGTTTGAGGCGGGCGGAGGGAAGGCCAAATATAAGACCCACCATCGCTGTTATCATTCCTGCGGAAAGTAGCGAAAGATAGAATGGAAAACCAAGCTTGGTGCTGAGGATGGCAGCGGCATAGCCTCCCACGCCGAAGAAGGCTCCGTGACCGAGAGATATCTGGCCTGTGAATCCGATCAGGAGGTTAAGGCCTACGGCGGCAATGGCAAAGATCCCTATGTGATTGATCACATAAAGGGCGTAATTACCGCTGATCAAAGGGATCACAACAAAAAGAACGAAAAGGCCGATCAACATGGAGAGCCTGCCGAAATCGGTCTCAAAAATGGTCAGCTCTTCTTCGTATCTCTCTTTATAATTCCCGCAGGGATGTAATTTCAGCTTTCGCATTCTGCCTCCGGTTTTACCTCTTGTCAGTCTTTCGTGCCCATTTTGCGTGTCTGTAAGCGCAGCCTAAAGGCTGCGGCTACTTAGTAAATCCTGATGACCTGATGTCCTGATTTCCATGCCCCTCCCTATCTCCTTATCTCCCCATCACCCTATTGGGTATCATCAGACTCGCTCAATCTCCACCAGACCGAAAAGTCCGTACGGTTTCACAAGTAAGATAAAGACCAGGACAATATAAGGGACGACTTCTCGGAGGGAGGTTGAAATATATCCTCCTGTAAAGGTCTCTAAAAGTCCAATGATAATGCCGCCGATGATGGCCCCGCCGATGCTCTCCAGGCCGCCCAGGATGACGACCGGAAAGACCTTGAGACCGATCATGCTGGTGCTGTGCACATTGACACCGCCGATAACTCCGAGAAGGATCCCGCTCATGGCGCATACCAGGGCGGCAATCGCCCAGGAGAGGGCAAAGACCCTCCTCACATGAACGCCCAGGGAGAGGGCAGCGGGCTGATTGTCAGCGACCGACCTCATATAAATCCCCTGGGAGGAGTACTTGAAGAAAAGGCCGAAAAGGAGAAGAAAAATAATACTGATGACGAAGGAGGCCACATAGACCGGCGGGATGTTAATGTTTCCCAATCGAATTGTTAGATCGGCCGGTAGGAACTCAGGGTAGGCAAACAGATTCCCTCCGAAGATAAAGAGCATCAATCCTTTGAACATGGCGCCAAGCCCAACCGTAAGCATGATCACCAGAATCAGGGATTCGCCAATCAGGGGCCGAAGAAAAAGCCGCTCGATGATAAAACCCATGGCAAAGCTTCCTACAAGGGTCAATATAAACGCGATGGGAATCGGTAACTTCAACCACACAGAAAGGACCAGAAAGAAGAAGGCCCCCATGGCGAGGAGATCTCCATGAGCGAAATTGAGGACGCTCGAGGACTTGAAAATCATGACAAACCCCAGTGCGGCAAGAGCATAAAGAAAGCCTACGGATAAGCCCTGAATTAAAAGTTGCAGAAAAAATTCCATGAAAAACCTCCCCATTAAAGATCATTGAAAATTGCAAAATGAAAAATTAGCAGTTAGCAAGAAGGATACATTCGTAAAAAGTCGAAAAATCATAATGATCGTCATTCCCCGACTTGATCGGGGAATCCAGTCTTTTCAAGTAATAATAAGTTCACTGGACACCGGTTCCTGCCGCAGGACCGGGGAGACGACTTTTTACGAGACCATCAAAAATGAACAAAATTTGCAATTTGTATTTTACAATTTATATTTTGCAATGAAGTGTTTACTCGACCGTCAGTATTTTCACCTTCGTGGTGATGGTTCCCACCTGTCCGTCCCGGTAGCGGACTTTACCGGTGACCTCGAGTTCTTTCCGGTCGCCATACATCGCTTCAATGAGATTGATATATTGTTCATAGACAAACTTCCTGCGCACTTTTCCGGTTCGGGTCAATTCCTCATCGTCAGCGTCGAGCAGTTTGTAAAGGAGAATGATCTTTTTAAGCCTCATCGGTTTTGGCAATTGAGTGTTGACCTGGCGAACCTCCCCGAGGATCAGTTCCTCAACAGCCGGTTGCAGAGAAAGGTCGGCATAAGTGGTGTAGGGGAGCATTCGGTCCTCTGCCCAACTTCCCACATTCCCAAAATCGATATTGATGAATCCCGTGATACAGTCCCGGCCTTCACCCCAGACTACGGCTTCTTTGATGTAGGGACTGAATTTGAGCCTCGTCTCAATAAAGTCCGAGGAAATGGCTTCCCCTGCTTTGGTCCGCATGATCTCTTCCTTGCGGCCGATGATGAGGAGATGTCCGTCGTCATCAATATAGCCGGCATCCCCCGTATGAAGCCAGCCCTCCTTGAGAGCCTTTTTCGTGGCCTCTTCATCCTGGTAATAACCGACAAAACAGGAAGGGGTTTTGACCAGCACCTCCTGGTCTTCGGCAATCTTAACCTCTGTCCGTGGCAGGGGTTTCCCAACGGACTCAGGCTTGACCTCTTTGTCAGGTTGAACCTGAAACACCCCTCCGCCTTCGGTCAGACCATAAGCGTGTTTGAGATTCAACCCTTTCGCCCTGAAGAAACGGATGACATCCGGACTGATGGGATGTCCGCCTGTGATAGCAGCGCGAATCTGTCCGCAGCCCACCCGGTCCAGGAGAGGGCGATAGACGATCCTCGAAAAAAGCCGGTGGAGTAAGGTTAAATAAGAAGGAATGGGTTCTTTTTTAGACTCATGGTCCACCACTGCCCCGCCGATCTTTTGGCCTAAAGCAAAAAGCTTTCGCTTGATCCATCCCGCGTCCGCGATCTTCACCCTGATCTTTGAGGCCAGATCCTCCCAGAATCGTGAAGAGGTGATGATGATGACCGGTCCGATTTCCCGGAAATCTTCGGCCTGGGTTTCCAATGTTTCAGGAAAGTTCATGGCCATCCCGGTGAGGGGGGAGACGCCCATTCCCCACATCTGATCGACAATCCATGCGGTCGGGGTGATGGAAATCCAGTTGTCACCGATGCCAATCGGGGCGGTCTCGATCCATTTTCTGGCGATTTCAGTAAAACTCTGATGCGAAATCATCGCCAGCTTCGGAATTCCCGTCGTTCCGGAGGTCATGATCATCAAGGCCACCTCATTGGGTTTTCCTTTCCATAATTCCTCTTGAAAAAGATTCGGTTGCTTCTTGTCTAACTCCTCGCCCAGTTTCAGAAGCTCCTGAAAACTCATCAGCCATGGATGACCGGCATAAGTTCTCATGCCCGTCGGATCAATGTAGATGACTTTTCGAATGTGAGGGAGATCCTGCTTGCACTCCAGGAGTTTATCGACCTGCTCCTGGTCCTGAACAACGGTAAAGGTTGCCTGAATCCTGTTGAGCATCACGGTGAGCTCCTTGGCGATCGATGAGGTAAACATATTCACCGTGATGGCGCCCAGGGCCTGGGCGCCCAGTTCGCCGAACAACCATTCCGGATGGTTGTTTACGATGAGGCCGATATTTTCGCCCCGTTTGAGACCAAGGGCAAAAAGGCCCAGAGCGACCTGTCTGGTGAAACGGAGATAATCCTCCCAGGTATAGGCAAGCCATATTCCGAACATCTTCTCGCGTATGGCAATCTGATCCGAACCCAGTCGTTCTGCCTGTTTGGTCAAAATCTGCGGCAATGTCAGTTGGGCTAAGGATTGAACCGCCCCTTCGTCGAACCGTTTTGTTTTGTTTACTTCCATTCTCTCGATCTCCTCCCCTCACCCTATCCCTCTCCCCTTAGAGACTGTGTCGTAATATGAAAAAACCGGCTTTTTGAAAAGGGGGAGAGGCGGTCGGGTGGAAAAGATTTAGGGCGGTAACCTTTAGCCTTTCGGATTTATGCGTGCCAAGTGTATGAAAGCATTCGATTTTATACAAGTGACCATTTCCCATAATCTAAAAGACCCGCATTCTAAATCTTTGGAACCTGACTGCCTCTCCTCCTTTGCTTCCGATTGCGACACAGCCTCTTAGGGGCGAGGGGAAGAGAGGGGGGTTAGAATTTTGTTGTCTCACCAAGATAGGCCTTAATCACTTCGGGGTGATTTTGAATCGCCTCCGGAGCGCCTTCTGCAATCTTCTCTCCAAAATTTAAGACCATGATGCGCTGGGAGACGCTCATGACGACGGACATGTCATGCTCCACCAGGATCATCGTCTGGCCCCACGCCGAGTTTACCTCCAGGAGGAACCGGACCATATCCTCCTTTTCCTCAAGAGTCATCCCGGCAAAGGGCTCATCTAAAACTAACAGTTTAGGTTCAAGAGCCAAAGCCCGGCCCAGCTCTACTCTCTTTCGCAATCCATACGGCAGAGAGCCTACCAGTTTTTTCCGGATGGGCTGCATCTCCAGAAAATCGATCAACTCCTCAAGAACTCGCCGATGACGGACCTCTTCCTTCCGGACCGATGAGGAGAAGACAGAGGCCAGGCCAAAACCATAATTGCAGTAGAGATGCCGGGCAAGAAGCATGTTGGAGAGCACGGTCATCCCCGGGAAGAGTTCAATATTCTGATACGTCCTCCCGATGCCCTTTTTTGTGATCTCATGAGGGCGGTGGCCTGTGAGCTCTTGTCCATTAAATAGGATTTGTCCCTTTTGTGGGTGATAATAACCCGTGATACTGTTCATCAAACTCGTCTTTCCAGCGCCATTGGGTCCGATGACGCTGACAAACTCTCCCGTATGGACCGTGAGGCTGACATCGTGGAGCGCCATCACCCCCCCAAAGTTGAGAGTTACGTTTTGGACCTCCAGATCAGCCCGCTTCTCCGCGGGCTGACCCGAGGCAAAGATTCTCGGCTGTCCTCGAAATGCCTTCATCGCTCTTCCTTTTTACATTTCAGATTGAACTCTATTTTTTGGGCGCTTTTAAAACCTTCAACTCTCCCTTTCCTGGAACGAATAAATTGCTCATCGGTGTATAAGTGGCATCTTCATGGACCTGAACGATCCTTGTCTGAAAGGACCCTTCGTGTTTGTCCTTGGCATAGGTGATATTGGGAACGAGCCCGCCAAAATCTTCGTTTTTGAAAGTCTCCATGGCTTTGTTGATCGTCTCCGCATTGATCTTCCCATACAATCCAGAGGCTCGATGGGCGCTTCTTTCCATGATCATTCCGATGACCACGCCTTCCCAGTAAGAGGTGTCGAACTTATCCACGGTCTTATACTTCTTCATGAGGTCATCCATTAACTGCATCCCCCATGCTTTATCCCCGGGAAGGACTCCGGAGAAGCTCATGAAGAGACGGTCCCGGACCAACCCCTTGCCGAGCTTAAAGAAGTCGGCGTCAGTGATCGTCCAGGTCCCGAAGATAGGGACTTTATGATCCACGCGATCAGTGGCGGTCAGGACCCTGATCACGGCCTCGGGAAGCATCTGAACGAAGATATATTCCGCGCCCCTTCCCTTCAGCCGGAGCACCTCTGTGGAGATGTCGATGGTTGGCATAGGGAATTCCTCGATGCCCACGATATTGATGCCATGTTTGGCTGCATATTCTTTGCTTGGATCATGAATCGATTTCCCAAAAGTGGTATTGTAAGTCAACAGACCTACTTTGGGAACATCCTTTCCTTTATGGATCGCTTTGATATACTCTAAAACCGCCTGTGAATCGAGGACATAGCTTCCAAAGGGCAGGTAGATGTAGTCAACAGGCGGGGCCAGAATTCCCTGGAAGGTGGAGAAGACGATTGTGGGAATCTTATGCTCCTGGATAATGGGTTTAATCATAATGCTTGTTCCGGCATCCCAGGTGGCGATCATGTCCACCTTTTCTTCGGAGAACTTCTTAACCAGTTTCACTCCTTCCGGGGGTTTGAACGCATGATCAACAACGGTCAATTCGATCTTTCTTCCTCCAACCCCCCCCTTTACTTCATTGACATGACGAATATAGTCGGTAATGCCCTTGGCATGGAACTGGCCCCAGGTCGAGGCTGGGCCGGTGAGATTGATGACCGCCCCAAACCTGACGGGTTGAGTCAAACCATTCATTGGCAAACCAATACAAATCACTCCGACCATAATGGCAAAGATAAATAATTTTTTCATCATTTTCCCCTCCCTTTCTTGGATAAAAAAATCTCCCGTCTTACTTCTGCCCATGCCTTATTGCAATAGGCAAACATCCTCTCCATCCATTCGTTAAGGCCTTGACTGAACCACCCCCTTTCTTAATCGGAATGTCTTTCAAACACAATAAGAGTTTCGTCAGTTTTAACAGGGCGAAGCCATTTTACACATCTAAAAATTAAATGCAAATAAATATTTTCACATCCTAATAAAAGGCCTTTTCGTGGTAATCCCTCAGTTATGGTTTGCTTAAGTTTACCACAACCTGTAACTCAGCCCTTTAGGGCTGAGTTTACAGGGCTCCTGCGGCAGGGTCCTGAGTTACATATTCGACAAAGCATTTATCCTTCATAACTGAGGGGTTACTTTTCGTGAGTGATTTCAATCCAATTTTGAATGATTCCGGTATCAAAAAAGGCCAATATCCGAAATAAATTCTCAGATAGCGGCCCGGCTATCCAACCTTCTTAACCTCCAGAAATAACAGGACGTATCTCTGGACCCGAAAAAAGAGTATCTAAAAATATATCAAATGTCAAGGAATTTCGGCAGGCGAAACGCAGGGTTCCTTAATTCAACCGGACGGAGACCACCTTTGAGACGCCTGGGGTCTCCATGGTGATCCCGTAGAGGGTGTTGGCCATCTCCATCGTTTTCTTGTTGTGGGTGATGAGAATGAACTGGGATGTCTTTGAGAATTCCCTGACCATTTCAATGAAACGGTTGATGTTCGCATCATCCAGCGGCGCATCGATCTCATCGAGCAGGCAGAAGGGCGTGGGTCTGATCATGAAGAGCCCGAAGAGTAAAGCGGTTGCCACGAGCGCCTTCTCTCCTCCGGAGAGAAGATCGATGTTCTGGAGTTTCTTGCCCGGTGGTTGGGCCATGATATCCACGCCCGAGGTGGATGGGTCCTGTTCATCCATAAGGATCAGGCTGGCCTGCCCCCCCTTAAAGAGCCGGGCGAATACCTCTTTGAACTTCTCGTTGACAAGTTGAAAAGTCTCTAAGAACCGCTTCGTCGTCGTCCGGTTGATCCGGACAATCGCTTTCTTAAGCGTATCGAGCGCCTGCTGAAGGTCGTTCTGCTGCTCTGTGAGGAAGTCGTGCCGTCGTTTCAATTCCTGATACTCCTCAAGGGCGAGGAGGTTGACCTCTCCGAATCCCTCTAGACCAGCCTTCAGCTCCGCAAGCCGCTTTGCCCTCTCCTCCCTTGAAAATTCCTCGGGAACCATTCCAATGGATGTCGAAAGGGTGGCTCCATAACGCTCTCTCATCGAATCCTGCAGATGCTGGAGTTTCAATTGAACCTCCGAAACCCGAATCTCCTCCTCATGGCTCTTCTGCCGGACATCTTCCAGCTCCTGACGGAGATATCTCGAAGAAGCCTCTGCCTCTTTCCATTGATTTGAGAGCGCTTCCACGCTCTCTCTTAGGCGGAAGAGGCCTTCTTCATTCAATCGGTGGGCTTCCACCAGTCTTTCCAGTTCCTTCTCCCTCTGATCGATTTTTTCACGAAGCGAAGCCTCTTCCTCTTTCGAGGCCCTGATTCTCCTCACTCGATAAATGACCTGCTCACGCAGTGTTCTGATATTCTCGGTGAGGTTGAGAATCTGAACCTCCATCCCTCTCTGCTTCTCCTCGACCGAGGCCAGATAGACCTTCTTCTCCGTGATCCTTCCTCCTAATTCTTCGGTTCCTTCCCTTACCTCCTCCACCGTCTTTTTAAGGGATTGAAGCTCCTCCTCCTTCTCCTTTCTTGCGGCCTCCTCTCTGATCATTTGATCCAGGACCGTCTTCATCTCCTCTTCAATTTCCTTTGCCTCCCCTCTGAGTTCCTCTCCTTCGAACCGGAGGAGATCCTCCCGCTGATGGAATTGTGAGATCTCCTTTCTTACCCCTTCCAGATCCCGGTCCTGATGGAGGAGTTCAATCTCCTTCTCCTGGATCTCTCTCTTCCTATTCTCCAGCCGGACTTCTCTCTCAAGGATCTCCTGATGAAGACGCTCTTCTTCCTCAAGGGCTTTACCGCACTTCTGCTCCTCTTGCTCAATCTTTTTCTCCAACTCCCTGATCTCCCGCCTTCTCTCCAGGATGCCAAGGCCCTGATCACGGCTTCCTCCGGAGATCACCCCCGTCCGTTCCACCACTTCCCCTTCGAGGGTGACAAGGGTTTCAAATGGACCTTCTTGCTCCATCCAGTTGAGCGCCTTCTCCAGATGATCGACCACGCCGACATCCCCGATCAGAAATTCTGCGATGGCTGAAAATCCTTCCTTCACTTTGACGAACCGCATCAGAGACGCCGGTCCTTTTTCCAACTCCAATGACGAAAACGGTTCCTTCTGTTTTTTGCCGCTTACTCCTAAGGGGATGAAACTGCCTCGACCCAGGGACTCCTTTTTGAGGATTTCGATGGCGCCCATCGCCCCTCCCTCATCCGCCACCATCAGGTATTGCAACCGCTGTCCCAGGACGGCTTCGAGTGGAATCTCGTAGAGAGGTTCGGGCTCCAGGATGTCGGCCACCACCCCAATGATCCGATCCCATTGCTCCTGCCCCTCTCTTTTTTTGAAGAGAAGAGACTTCACGCCCTTTTCAAACCCTTCATAATTCTCCTGAAGTTCTTTTAAGGAGAGATATCGAGATCGGTCCTGCCTCAGTCTCTCTTCCAATTCAAATCGTTCGGATTGTCTTATGCGAAAGGCATCCCTCAATTGTTCAAGTTCTCCTGCCCACCCCTGCTTCTCCTCCCGGAGAGCGCTCTGGAAGGAGAGATTGACCTCTCTCTCCTTCTCAACTCTCGATAAGGTCTCTTCCAACCGGGACAGTCCTGTTCTCACCTCTTCGGACTCTTTTTCATGTGAACGGATCCGCTTCTGGAGATCCTCCTTTCTCTCCTCAAGGTGGGATTGACGGTTTCTGAGAGAAGTGATCCGGGTCAGCATGTCGATCAATCTCCCTTTTTCCGCTTCTAATTGGTCTGAAACCTCAAGGTAGGTTCCCCTGAACTCGTTGTAGAGAACCTCCCATTCTTTCACGATTTCTTCATTCTCACGGCTTCCCTTCTCCAACTCCTTCCTCGTCTGTTCCGTTCTCCTTCGTTCTCTGCGGGTCTCTCTCCATGCTTGAAGTCCTTTTCCGATCTCTTCCAGCATCTGGGCCTCCTGCCTCTGAAGGCCCTCCTTCTCTCTCCTGAAGAATTCAACTTCGTTCTCCATCCTCTGGATCCTCTGATTCAGATCGTAAAGCTCCTGCTGGAGCGCGCGGAGCCTCTCCTCCTCCTCCAGACTTCTCAGCCTCATCCCTTCGACCGATGCCTCCCTCTGGGCCATCTGAGCGGAGATCACAGCCTCCCTCTCCCGGAGGGCTTTGAGATAACCCCGGGCCGCCTCCCCTTTCTCCGAAAGTTCGCCATATTCCTGAAGGGCAAAGCGGAGCTCGATCTCCCTGACTTCCTTCCGTATCGCCTTATACTCCTCCGCCCGTTTCACCTGCCGTTCCAGTGTGACGATCTGCCGTTTCACCTCGGAGATGATGTCCTGAATCCTCAGAAGGTTCTGCTGGGTCGCATCCATCTTCATCAAGGCCAGTCTCTTCCGTTCCTTATATTTTGCAATTCCCCCCGCCTCTTCGATTAAAAAACGCCGGTCCTGGGGATTGGCATTGATGAGGTGTTCCACGCGGCCCTGTTCCACAATCGAGTATCCGTTCACGCCGATCCCCGTGTCGAGGAAGAGATCGATGATGTCTCTCAACCGGCAGGGAGTCCGGTTGATCATGAATTCACTCTCTCCGGATCGGAAGAGCCTGCGGGTGATGCTGATCTCACTATACTGCTGGTATTCCGGGGGAGATGACCCATCCTCATTGGAGAAGGTGAGGCTCACCTCCGCCATCCCCAGGGGTTTTCTTCCGTCAGTCCCCCCGAAAATGACATCCTCCATCAACTTTCCCCGCAGATGTTTGGCGCTTCGCTCGCCAATGGCCCAGAGGATGGCATCGACGACATTCGACTTCCCGCAGCCGTTCGGCCCGACGATCGTCGTCACCCCTTCAGGAAAGGAGAGATGGAGCCGGTCCACAAAGGATTTGAATCCAGTCATCTCCAAAGACTTGAGTTTCATCGAATCATCCTTGGTTACGCATTTAACTAATCGTGCTGCATCAAGTCAAACACCAATAACCAACTCACAATCACCAGATAATGACCAAATTCCAATAACCCAATTAAAACAAAGTTAACTTTTTATGGACTCATAAAAAATTGTCATTCCCGTGAAAACGGGAATCCAGAGAATTCGAACTATCTGAAAAGACTGGATTCCTGCTTGCGCAGGAATGACAGAAAATGGCCTTTTCAGACTTTTAACGAGACCATCGACTTTTGGTGATTGGGATTTGGTTATTGGTCATTTTCCTCCAGTAAATTCCATTGCCTTTTTTAGCCTCTGAATCACTCTCTCCTTGCCCAGCGCCTCCATCACCTCATCAATGGGCGGGCTGACTGTCCTTCCGGTCAAGGCCACACGAAGGGGCTGGGCGATCTTGACCAGAGGCTCGTTCCGGGATTCGGAAAGCCGCTGGATCAGAAGATGGTTGCTCTCCTTTTTTAGAATCGCCTCATTAGAAAGAGAACCGATGACCTCTTCGAAGATGACCCTTGACTCGCCTTTCAGAAATTTTTGGGCGGCCTCCTCATCATAAACGATCTCTTCGCAGAAATAAAATTCCGAAAGCTCCGCCATCTCCACCAGGGTTTTTGATCTCTCCCTTAAAGAGAGAACCGCTCTCTTCAGGAGGTCGGTGTCCGTCACCGAATGCCCCTTTGCTTCAATGAAGGGCAAAACCTTCTGAGCCAGTTCATCCGTTTCCATCCTTTTGATGTACTGGGAATTGAGCCAGTCCAGTTTTCCCGGGTTAATGGCTGCGGCCGCTTTGCCCACCGCCTCCAGCGTGAACTTTTCGATCAACTCCTTCAGGGTGAACTCCTCCTGATCGCCGTAGGACCATCCGAGGCGAACGAGGTAATTCACCACAGCCTGGGGAAGATAGCCCATCTTCTGATACTCCATCACGGACTGGGCTCCATGCCGTTTGGAGAGTTTCTTTTTGTCCGGGCCAAGAATCATCGGGACATGACCGAACTTCGGCAAGGAACATCCTAATGCCTGGTAGATCTGAATCTGACGGGGGGTATTGTTGAGATGGTCGTTACCCCGGATGACATGGGTGATATTCATGGTGACATCATCGACCACCACGGAGAAGTTGTAGGTGGGGAGCCCGTCGCTTCTCAGGATGATGAGGTCATCGAGTTCGCTATTGTCAAATTCCACCCGGCCCTGGATGAGGTCTTCCACCACGGTCTTCCCCTCATCAGGTGAAAAGAATCGGATCGCAAAGGGTCTATCCGGCGGGGAGGTCTTTCGCTGAAAGCAGGTTCGGTCATATTTTGGCTTGAGCCCTGCCTTCATTGCGGCTTCCCGCTTGGCCTCCAGCTCCTCCGGCATACAAAAACATGGGTAGGCCTTTCCTTTGGTCACAAGTTGATCGGCCATTTCCCGATAGAGGGAAAGCCTCTCTGTTTGATAAAACGGACCCTCGTCCCAATCCAGTCCCAGCCATGTCATCGCATCGAGGATGACCTGAATCGACTCCTGTGTCGATCGTGCCACATCCGTATCCTCGATCCGGAGAATGAATGCGCCTCCGGTATGCCGCGCCAGGAGCCAGTTGAAGAGGGCGGTCCGAGCCCCTCCGATATGGAGGTCTCCTGTGGGGCTTGGGGCAAATCGTGCTCTAACTTTCGTCATCTTACTCTAACCCTCGCTTACTCAAAAAACTTCCCCTCCCTCGACGGGAGGGGATAAAGGGGAGGGTGATTCCTAACTCACCCCCACCCTTGCCCTCCCCCATCAAAAGGGGGAGGGTATGTCTTCTCATCGATTGAAATGGCAGGGATTGAAAGAAATGCCTATTGCCATGTATTTGACAAACTGGCATTTGGTGAGAGGTTATAGATTCAAATGAGATCGTCAATGGCCTTAAGCGCCTCGTCCAGTCTTTCAGGATCGGTCCCTCCGGCCTGAGCAAAATCGGGCCGGCCTCCTCCTGTTCCTCCCACATGGAGAGCGATCTTCTTGATCAATTCGTTTGCTTTGAACCGACGGGTGAGATCTTCGGTGATACCTATCAACAGGGTGACCTTCGCCTCACTCTGGCTTCCCAGAAGGACGATTCCGGAGCCGATCTTTTCCTTCAACTGATCGATATACTCCCTTAATCGCTTCGGATCCTTTCCATCCAGCCTGACCGATAAGACCTTCACGCCCTTTACTTCCCTCACAAGCGAGAGGAGGCCGGAGATCTCCTGGCGCGACCACTTCGCCTGGAAAGACTCGACCTCCCTTTCCAGCTCCTTCTGTCTCTGAAGCAGTCGTTCCACTCTAACTCCAACCTCTCCGGGCGGTGATTTGAGAGAGGAGGCGATCTCCTCGAGTTGATGCTCCTCCTCCCGGATAAACCGATAGGCGCCCTCTCCTGTGAGGGCTTCAATCCTCCTCACGCCTGCGGCCACACCGGTCTCATGCAGGATTTTGAAGATTCCAATATCACCCGTCCGGGGGGTATGGGTTCCTCCGCAGAGTTCGATGCTGAAATCCGAAACCCTGACCACCCTCACATTTTCTCCGTACTTCTCTCCGAAGAGGGCCATGGCTCCGGTCTGGAGGGCCTCTTCCACATTCATCATCTTCGTCTCGACCTTCATGTTCTGACGGACCTTCTGATTGACCATCGCCTCAATCCGTTCAAGATCCTTTCCTTCGATCGGGGCGAAATGGGTAAAGTCGAACCTCAATCGCTCAGGAGCTACAAGAGATCCTGCCTGATGAACATGGCTTCCCAAAACCTCTCTCAGCATGGCCTGGAGCAGATGGGTCGCCGTATGGTTGAGGGCAATCGCCCCTCTTCGATCCGGATCGACCTTGAAGGTCGCCTCCATTCCAACGCTCACCACTCCTCTCTTCACCCGCGCCTTGTGGACGATCACATCCTCCAGGGGTCTGAGCGTATCCTCCACCTCGAGGGAAAAGTTTTCCTGAAAGATCACGCCCCTGTCTCCAACCTGTCCGCCTGTCTCTCCGTAAAAGGGTGTCTTCTCCGAGATGACTTCGACTTCATCTCCTTCGCTGGCAGAGGAGACAAATCCGTCCCCTTTGATCAGTTTCAGAATCTTCGATCCGCACTGGGCCTCCTCGTATCCCACAAATACAGCTTTCATCCCCTCGTTTGAGAATCGTCGGTAGATCTCTTTTGCCTTTCCCTCACCCATGCCCTGCCAGGCCTGCTTGCTCTTCTGCCTCTGCTCCTCCATCTGTGCCTTAAAGCTTTTCTCATCAAGACCCATTCCCTCCTCCTGGAGGATCTCGACCGTCAGGTCAAGGGGAAAACCAAAAGTGTCATAAAGACGGAAGGCCACCTCTCCAGAGAGGACCTTCCCTTTCTCTTTCTTCAATTGATCCAGCTCTTCTCTCAGGATCTTCAACCCCGAATCGAGCGTCTCTGAAAAACGCTCTTCCTCGTTTTTGATCACCTTTGAGACGATCGCCTCTGTCTCCCTCAGTTCGGGATAGGCCTCCTTCATCAAATCCACCACCTTCGAAGAGGTTTGATAGAGGAAGGGATGATCGATCCCGAGCATCTTTCCGTGTCTCATCGCCCTTCGCATGATCCGGCGAAGCACATATCCCCTGCCTTCATTGGACGGCAAGACGCCATCGTTGATCAGAAAGGTTGCCGCCCGGCTGTGGTCGGCAATCACCCGGATGGAGATGTCGGTCTTCGGATCTCTTCCATAAGAGAGATGGCCGATCTCTGCGATCTCTTTGATGATCGGGATGAAGAGGTCTGTCTCAAAGTTGCTCTTCATGCCCTGAAGGATGGCAGATATCCGTTCCAGTCCCATGCCGGTATCGATGCAGGGTTTGGCCAGGGGGGTCATCTTTCCCTGAGCGTCGCGATTGAACTGCATGAAGACGAGGTTCCAGAGCTCGAGGTAGCGGTCGCAATCACATCCGACGGCGCAACCGGGCCGGCCGCAACCCATTCCTTTTCCCTGGTCGATCACAATCTCAGAGCAGGGTCCGCAGGGACCGGTCTCTCCCATGGCCCAGAAGTTGTCTTTCTCCCCCAGCCTGACGATCCGGTCCGCGGGAACGCCGATCTTGCGCCAGAGATCATTGGCCTCATCGTCATCGAGGTAGATGGTGATCCACATCTTCTCAGCAGGCAGTCCCCACTTCTCGATGAGGAGGTCCCAGGCCATCTCAATGGCCCCCTCTTTAAAATAATCGCCGAAGGAGAAATTTCCCAACATCTCGAAGAAGGTATGGTGACGGGCGGTCTTTCCGACATTCTCGAGATCGTTGTGTTTGCCTCCGGCGCGGACACACTTCTGGGAGGTGGCGGCGCGGGAATAGTCCCGGGTCTCTTCGGTTAAAAAGACCCCTTTGAACTGAACCATTCCGGCATTGGTGAAGAGCAGGGTGGGATCATTTCTGGGGACGAGTGAGGAACTGGAAACGACACGATGTTTCCTCTCCTCAAAGTATTTGAGAAAGGCCCTACGAATCTCATCCGAGGTCATCTTTTCAAACCCATGCCTCCCATCTTGGGATCGACCGGCCTTCCCAACTTCACTGTCTTCTCCTCCCCCTTCTTCTCTTTCTCCTTCTCTTTCTCAAGGGTCTCATAGTCATCCCAGGAGGTATCGCTCGTTGCGAGAATTCCTTTCACTCTCAGGGCGAAGTCATCTGGGTTGGTGCAGTGCTTGAGGGCCTCCTCATAAGTGACGAGGTTCAGTTTCATCAGGTACATCAGCGATTGGTCGAAGGTTTGCATCCCATAGGCGGTCTGGCCTTTGGAAATGGCGTCGTTGAGTTCGCTCGTCTTATCCTTTTCGACGATGCACTCCCTCACCCTTGCAGTGGAGACTAGGATCTCCACAGCAGGAACCCGTCCCATTCCATCCGCCCTGGGAACCAGCCTCTGAGAGACCACGCCTTTAAGCACGGCGGCCAGCTGGAGCCTCACTTGCTTCTGGTGATAAGGAGGAAAGACGGAGATGATACGGGTGATCGTCTCCGTGGCATTGAGGGTGTGGAGGGTGGACATGACGAGATGGCCTGTCTCCGCTGCGGTCAGGGCGGTCTCGATTGTCTCAAAGTCCCTCATTTCGCCGACCAGGATTACATCCGGGTCCTGTCGGAGAGACACGCGCAGGGCGCTGGAGAAGGTGCTCGTATCAGAGCCCACCTCCCTCTGGTCGATGATCGACCTCTTGTCCTCATGGATGAATTCGATCGGGTCTTCGATCGTGATGATGTGGCTGTTCCGGTTCTTGTTGATGATATCGATCATGGAGGCCAGGGTTGTGGATTTGCCGCTGCCGGTCGTTCCGGTGACGAGGATAAGGCCTCTATTTTCAAGTGCGATATTGGCTATTACAGGCGGAAGGGACAATTCTTCCAGGGATTTGATCTGATAGGGAACGATTCGAAGGGCGATCGAGAGTTTTCCCCTCTGCTGGTAGACATTGACGCGAAACCGGCCCAGGCCATAGACCTCGTAGCCCATATCGACTTCCCGGTTCTTGATGAAACGCTCCTTCTGCCAGTCATTCATCAGGCCAAAGGCCATCTTCGAAAGATCATTATGATCGAAAGGCTTCACCTTATTGTAAGGCTTGAGCGTGCCATTTACTCTGAAAATGGGAGGAGCCCCTTCTTTGATATGAACATCAGAGGCTTCATGCTCCAGCGCTTCTACCAGGATCTGGTTGATATCCATCTCAACCTCCTTCTTGAGATTTTTGTAAAAATCCAAAAATCTCTGATTCCACAGATGAGAAACCGATTATGTAGAAAATAAGGGCTTCGCTCAACGGTAACGGCAACGAGGCCCGTTTTCTCAGTCAGTTAGTCTTATAGCCAGATAGTCTTATAGTCAATTAGCATTTTTATCTCAAACTATGCGACTATACGACCATAAGACTATAAGACCAATGATACATCAAACGGGCTTCGTAACCGAAACCTTATCCACTATTCACTTATCTTGCCGATCCTGCTCTGGAGAGGGAAACATTCTCAAGGAGTTCCTTCTCCATCTGCTCCAGGATCTTCGAATTCTCCTTTAAAAACTGTTTTGCATTCTCCCTTCCCTGGCCGATCCGCTGTCCGCCATAGGTGTACCAGGTCCCGCTCTTCTCCACGATATTCTTATCCACGGCCACGTCGAGGACATCCCCCTCTCTCGAAATGCCCTCCCCGTAGATGAGGTCGAATTCCACCTCTTTGAAGGGAGGCGCCACTTTGTTCTTCACCACGCGGACTTTGGTCCGGTTGCCAATCACATCCTGCCCCTGCTTGATGGAAGCGATCCTCCGGACATCGAGACGGACGGAGGAATAAAACTTGAGGGCATTGCCGCCGGTTGTCGTCTCAGGGTTTCCGAACATGACGCCGATCTTCATCCGAATCTGATTGACGAAGATGACAATCGTATTCGATTTGCTGATCGTGGCCGTCAATTTTCTCAAGGCCTGAGACATCAGCCTCGCCTGAAGCCCCATGTGGGCATCGCCCATCTCTCCCTCAATCTCTGCTTTGGGAACCAGGGCCGCCACGGAGTCGATCACGATCACATCGACCCCTCCGCTCCGAACGAGGTGTTCTGTAATCTCAAGGGCCTGCTCTCCGGTATCGGGTTGAGAGAGGAGAAGTTCATCGATCTTCACCCCGAGTTTCTTTGCATACTGGATATCGAGCGCATGCTCCGCATCGACAAAGACAGCGATCCCGCCCTTTTTCTGCGCTTCGGCAACGGCATGGAGGGCAAGGGTCGTCTTTCCCGAAGCCTCGGGGCCGAAAATCTCCACTACCCGGCCTTTGGGGAGTCCTCCCACACCCAGGGCAATATCGAGGGAGAGGGAGCCTGTGGAGATCGTGGGGACCTCTCCGAGCATCATCTCCGCGCCTAACTTCATAATGGCGCCCTTGCCGAACTGTTTTTCGATCTGTGTAACCGCAAGATCAACCGCCTTCTTTCTGCTCGGATCCTCCTTCATCATAATCATGCCCTCCTGCCCTCCGGCAAAGCCGGAGTTGACTCGGTGATGGGGTGATAGGGTGATGGGGTAAAGTCATTTTCTAATTATCTCCCTATCTCCCCAATCTGATTTCCCTCATTGGCGTATAAATCGGTCCTTTGGGCGTCAGATCGCTCTTAAAGAGAACAACCTTCTCGACCTGAAAACTTCCAAACTCTTCTTCTCTATGCCTCTCCATCTCTCTGGCCAGCTCCTCTTTTCCCCTGTTCGATTTCATTCTTCCCAGGGTCAGGTGGGGATGGAAAGGCCGGTCTTCAGGCTGAAACCCGATTTTCTCAAACTCCATTTCCAACTGTTTCTGAATCGCGGTGATCATCTCCTTCCCCTCTTGAAACCCCATCCAGATCACTCTCGGGTTCTTCAAATTGGGGAAGGCGCCCATTCCCTGAATCTTGAGGGAAAAAAAAGGCGCACCCTGAACAGGTCTTTCAATCGATTTGATAATGGATTCGATAATCGATTCTTCAATCGTTCCAAAAAACTTCAGGGTGAGATGAATATTTTCAGGGCTCACCCATCGGACATCGGCTCTTGAGGATTTTAAATCTTTTTGAACCCCCTCAATCCTTTTCAGGATCGCTGCCGGAAGCTCAATGGCCAGAAAGGATCGAAGCAATCAGAGACCTCTACTGAACCTGGTTGATAGTTAACAGGTTAAGGTCAGGAAGCCCGTCTGGTTTAGGGTCAAAGGGTTAAGGCTACGAGTTTATAAGATCAATGACCTAACCTACCAACGAGGCTGGCATCTTAACCCTAACCAAAGATATTTGAAATTTTCCCCATTTAATCTCCTCCCCCTTCGATGGGGGAGGATGAAGGTGGGGGTGGACAAAACTAATTTGGTCCCCCTCCCCTCAATCCCCTCCCGCCAGGGGAGGGGAGATTTTTGGGGGGCCAAAATGTTAGAGATAAATTCTCAGACTTTGTCGTGTAAGAATCTAACCTCCAAACAAAAGACTTTTAATTTTGGAATGATGTTAACATAATTGGAAAAAAAGTCAATGTTAAAAAGGATTTGGAGACTTTTCTCGTCTTCGAATTTTTCTTGACAAAAGAGACCCTTTTCGATATGAAAAAGGAAGTTTGGGTGGTTCTAAAAGATTTTAGCCTCTAAGATTCTTAACCTCTTTCAATCCTTGACGAGAGGAGGTGATTTCGTCAATAAGACCTCCGGTCCGATTTAAACCTTTTCCATTAAGGCTCTTTTCCTTTATCTAACCTTTTTTAAAAAGGAGGGAACGTTTATGAACGAGAAAAAGAAGGAAGAGGTACGAGGAACATTTGAGTTTCTAAAAGATTGGGGGGACGCCCTCACCCGATGGACAGAGCGGTGGATCCCGGATGCCCTGGTCATTGTGATCTTTCTCAGTGTGGTTACTTACATATTGGCCCTCATCTGGGGATTCAAGCCGGAGGTGGGGGTTGGCTCTCGAGCGTACCAATCGATTCAAGCATGGGGAAAAGGATTCTGGGAATTGCTCACCTTTGCCATGCAGATGTGTTTGATCATGATGACCGGCTATATCCTGGCTTGCTCCCCTCCTGTCCGGAAACTGCTCAACGGACTCTCCGGCTGGTCCAATCCTGAAAAACCCTGGCAGGCCATTGTCGTTATGTCTCTCTTTTCAATGATTGTGGCATGGTTCAATTGGGGAACCAGTTTGATAGCCAGCGCCATGCTCGCTCTCTTCATTGTGAAGAGAAATCCAAAGGTCGATTATCGTCTCCTCATCGCCGCCGCCTATCTCGGACTCGGCTGCACCTGGCACTCCGGACTCTCAGGATCCTCCACGCTGCTCGTTGCGACGCCGGATAACTTTGCCATCAAGGCGAAATTGTTAGATGCGGTCATCCCCATATCCCAGACGATCTTGCATCCCTTTAACCTCATTCTAACACTCATCATCGTTGTTGTGGTCACGATCGTGATGGCATTGATGCATCCGAGACCGGAAAAAACTTTCACCGTGTCACCCCAATTGATGGATAAACTGAAACTTTACGAAGCTCCTCCAAAGCCTGAAAAATTTCAAAGCCCTTCAGACTGGATGAACTGGTGGCCTGGATTCAATATCATCCTCTTTATTGGCGGTCTGGTCTGGCTGATCTGGTACTTTTCCAATAAGGGGCTGGCCCTTACCCTCGATGTCGTCAATTTTACCATGTTCATGCTGGGTGTCCTTTTTCACTGGAGGCCCTGGTCATTCCTGAAAGCGACAGAGGATGCAGGAAAGGCGGTCTGGGGAATTGTGATCCAGTTTCCCTTCTATGCAGGAATTCTCGGCCTCTTCAAATACACTCTGCTCTCCGCCGTTTTCACAAATGCCTTTGTGGCAATCTCCACGCCTCAAACCTTTCCCCTCATCCTCTACTGGTATGGCGGGCTTCTCAACTATCTCATCCCTTCCGGCGGCGGTCAGTTTGCTGTGGAGGCTCCCTATATTATCCCGGCGGCCAAACAATTGGGCATTGGCATGGGAACGACCGTTGTCACCTTTGCCTGGTCCGACATGATGACCGACATGATCCAGCCCTTCTGGGCCATCGCCATGCTCGCTGTGGCTAAATTGCATTTCAGAGATATTATGGGCTGGCTCCTCATGGTCTTCTTCGTCTACTTTATCATCACCTCGCTCGCGTTCCTCTTCTTCATCCCCAACTGGTAACAAAGAGGGCCTGTCCCCGGAATGGGGACAGGCCCTTTTTGTACAGCGCCCTTTTGGATAAGTTCATAATGATGGAAACAATAAAAGATGCCGCTACAACAACTTTTTATGATTTTCAATAATCTTAATGAGATCGGTGTAAAAGGCGATGATATCTCCCAGTTCGTTGATCAGAATATCATAGAGTGTTTCTGTGTCTATATGGTTGTAGAGGTGGACAATCCTGTTTCGGAACTGGCTTATTTTGATGTAGGTCTTGGCCTTATCCTTTGGTAGGTAACCGCCCTCATTTAAGATCTCGATGATTTCTGCATTCGTATTGGGTGTCCTGAGGCCAAGGGAGGCGATAATATAGCTGCCTATGTCAAGGAGCGCCTGTATTGAAGTCTGAAGCCTATGCAGGGTGGAATCTATATTTCTGAAATCGGATGTGAATTCTTCAAATGCCTTGGTCTTTAATATATTTAACTTATCAAGGTTATCTATGATCACATCGAGCTTTGCCTGGATGTCCCTCTGGTTCATGGCCTGGCATACCTCTCAATCCGACCCTGCAATTGACGTTTTTCTATATATCGGAGGGTGGGTTCAAAGTCACAAAAACGAATGATCACCCCTGTTTCAAACTTTATCCTGAACGCCGGATCGCCATCATAGATGAGGATGCCGGTCCTTAAGACATTGTGCTGAAAGAGGATCCCCTTCTTGTTAAGGTCTATCAGGTCTACCTCTTTAACCCCCAGCGCCCTGGCCACCCTGTAAGCCAAATAATCTTCCTCATGAAGGAGTTCTCTTCCATCGGGAGCGTTGTTTTTCAACAATATCGCAATATCGGCATCACTCTCTGGAGTTATTTTGCCGGAGACATGGGAGCCAAAAAGATAGGCAGAGGCAATATAAGGATAGTCCTTAAAAATATCCTTTATTTTTTCGAACCGGGCCTGAAGTTGCATTTTCGTCATCCCCTATCTTCTATCCTTAATCAAAACACCGTCCATTGTCAATGAAGAAAAATCATTATTCCGATTGCCATTCGAACGAGTGTATGATAATGGTATATTATGAAACTGAGGCGCTTTGATCTGGAAAAGGATAAAAGGGAACGGTTGGTTCAACGCCTTGAAGCAATGCTGAGAAAGCATGGCGAAGTGGTGTTTGCTTATATCTATGGTTCGTTTACTGAAGGTTTACCATTCCATGATATTGATGTGGGCGTTTATATTTCAGAAATCACGAAAGAGGAATCTACCAACTATAGTCTTGATCTATCCCAAGGCCTTAGCCGGGAGCTTAAGATACCTGTGGACGTTCGAGTTTTGAACTTTGCTCCAGTATTGTTTCTGTATCATGTAATTCAGGGGACCCTCGTCCTCGAGAGAGATGAAGAAAAACGGGTACAAGTCGTGGAAAAAACAATACAGAGATATCTCGATCTCAAACCTATCATCCGTGAAGGAATTAAGGAGGCATTTAGCCCATGACCTTAAACCAAGAACTGATCCGCACCCGGTGCCAAGAAATTGAAGAATCCTTAACCCGCCTTGAAAGGATCAAGATAAAACGGAAGGAAGACTTCTTAAAAGATCAGGACATGCAGGATATTGCTTGCTATCGATTACTGGTGGCCATTGAAGCCGCTTTGGGGTTGTGTTACCACATCTCAGCAAAACGTCTGAAAAAAGTGCCGGAGGGATATGCAGAATGTTTTGCCATCTTAGCGGATGCAGGAATCATCCAAAGAGAATTATCAGAAAGCCTGCAAAAAATGGCCCGTTTCCGCAATCTGCTCGTCCACATGTACTGGAAAGTGGATTACGGCACACTTTATGAGTTGATCCAGCATAATCTAAAAGACCTTCGCGATTTCTCCAGAGTTGTTACGGCTCTTTTGTGAGATTGGACTAAAACCTTCCTCTTCTTCGTCCCCAACTGGTAACAAAAAGGGCCTGTTCCCATTCCGGGGACAGGCCCTTTACCATAATGAAAAATCGTTTAAATTTTATTCATCCTTTCCTCGTATTCCTTTCAATGGCCAAGAGAACAAGAATGAGGCTGAAGGCGGCGATGGTCATGATCAAAGCAAAAAATGTGCCTCCAATGGTAGCCATTTTAATCTTTGCCTCTGTTCGACCCCTTTCAATTTTATTTTCCTTCTCGGCCTTCATATTAAAAAAAGTACCGAGCGCTTCTGTTCTTTCTGATTCGTTAAATTTTGTTAACACCCCTTTAGCTTCACGAAGGATTTTAATCTTTTCTTTTATAGTATAATAGCGACCAATTCGTTCTTTGACCCAGCCTCGAATTTTTTCAACACCTATTTTTTCTTGATCGGTCTTTGGTAAAAGTATAATCAATTCGTAAATTTCTTTATCAAGCCTCGCTAAAAGTTCGGGGTCCAGCTTTTTTGTTAGCTCCTCCACTTCTGCCGGACTTCTACCAGCTTTTTTAGCGGCAAGAATAATTCTAATTTCTTCCGCCGAAACACTTGTGTCTTTCCACAAGAAAAGTCGAATATCAGAGATTAGATAAAATATTGCTCCAATAAATCCCAGGATGGAAAGAATTAAAATAATCCATGTATAGGATCTGGTAATTCTAAAAAAAACCGATCTTTCAACCCTGTCAAAAACCTTAAACTCCTGTTGCTTCAGGCCAAGAACATCAGCCTTGATGAGTTTAACCCCACATTCTTCACAAAAGGCATAATTTTCACTGAAGCTCTTTTTACATTTTGGGCACTGAAGCATGGCTACCTCCTTTTTATCCCTATTTCAAACTTTGTCCGCAATTCTGACAGAAATTATCGCCTGGGTTGGCCTTTGTTCCGCATTCCGGACAGAAATTAAATTTTTCTTGGTCAGCTTTTCGCTTTTGTATTTTTGTTAAAATGGTAAGGAAAGTAATTCCAAGGATGACAACGGCCAGAATGATGGCCAGGGGTAATACCTTTTCCCTGGGAAGACTGATAAGGGGGGGCTTTGAGCTAACGACAAGCCTATTATCCGCAGGATTGTTTCTATACCAGGTCAATGACCTCCCTAAAATATTACCCACATTCGATGTAATGATCTGACCCGGCATATTTACCCTAACGATTTTAACAATTCCTAAGAAGTCCCCTGGGATATCCATAACAAATTGGTCGTACTCCTTATGAGAGGTAAAACTGCAATTTTCGTCAGCTTCTTCAATTCTTTTAAATTTCTTTCGAACCAAAAGGGATCTTCTTCCGTCCGATTCGTTTCCTTTTATAATATCGGATTCTCGGTAGTTCTGGTTTCTCCTCAGATCAGCCTCTACCTCGTTAACCAGAAAATTCATAGAACTTTCGAGCGGTAGAATCTTCATCCTCATTTCACCGGAGCCATCCCTCTTCAGATCAATTTCCACCTCTGCCTCAAGACAGGAGGAGAGGAGAAAACCCAAGAGTAGAACGGATAGAACAAATATCTTCTTTATTCCATTCACTTGCCTATTCCTTCTATTTGGAAACAATCAACCATCATATGTAAAAAATTTTTATAAATATTTTATTCCCAGTAGCCAGACACCCATACCCTTACACTCAAAAGGAGTCAATCTCTCTTCCCATTGTCCCGAAACCCACATCCAATAGCCGTATCTTCAATCAGCCATGTAAAGTATATTGAATGCTGCTTTGACCATAACTTTGACATTAATCACATCCATATTTGTAATCGAAATACGATTGTCTGCTTAACCGTCTCCAGCCTATTTGCCCCTTACTATTTTGAATCTGCACCCAATCGATTGTTTCTGGAGAGTCCATGATATCCAAGTAGCCGAGATTAAATGGATCAAGGCCAAGATTATTATACACGCTGCCTTTAAACCAAACGTTATATACTCCTTCCCCTCTGTATGTTAGAAGATAGATAACATCGCCTGGTACTACCTCGGAGTCCCCAATTTTAAATGATTTTAGAACTTTTGCCCGACCTGGCTTGGTAATAATTACAACACCAGTTAAAGCGTTAACCACTTCCCTTTTGTTAACATGAAATACAACAGGAGAATTCTCGTTTCTCTCTTTGTAGATTTCCATATTTTGACACGCAATCCATTCACCAAAAATGCAAGATTCACCAGAGCATACATCATAATCTTCATAAGGTATTTGGGGACTATCAATTTTCCATATTTTAGATTCAATCCACTGCAAGGGTTTCTCCATATAGGGAAGTTTAAAATCGCAATAATGATATAAGAGTACCATGGCGGTAAGCGCCACAACAATACTACCTAAAGCTGTCATTATAATAGTAAAGGGAGATTTAAAAAGACTCATGGAGGGCTGTTGCCGGTTCACCTGAATACCCATTCGGGGAATCGGAGCCCCACACGCAAGGCAGAATTTCTCGTTTGGTTCAAGGCTTAATGGTGCCTGGCAATTGGGACAAACCGTTTTTATCTCTATCAATGTAGAACCGCATTGCTTACAATATTTCTTTCCAACATCGTATGGAATCGAACATTTAGGGCAAATGCGTTTTGGTTGAGGATCGGGGATTTCCCTTTCAGGAAGTTTAAAAACAAGGGGCTTCCCACATTGAATACAGAATTTATTTCCCTGGGAGTGTTCTAATTTACATGTCTGGCAATACATCGTTTTCCCCTCTCCTCTGAGGAATTGATGCATCCTTCAAACTTCGGCCGCAGTTTTGACAAAAACTATCCTCCGAATTCACTTTTGCTCCGCATTCCGGGCAAAAGTTAACATTGTGGTCGTGGACTCCACTTTTGGGTTTAAATGCTTCCTTCCAGCTGGGCTTCTGAAAGACGATGAGCAATATGACCGGATAAATCATCCAGAAGACGGACCCGATAATCGACCCGATAATCTTGGCGCCTAACACCAAGCCTCCGTCGCTGCTCTCACCTATTGTCGGCAAGAATATGTCGATGACGTAACCCGGTATGATGAGTCCGGCATATGCGAGACTCAGGATCCTGCCCCAAGGTGCAACCTTGAGAACTCCTACTCCGGCGACTATGGCGACAGCACCGCAGACTACGTAGTAGAGTGACATACCCAAACGTGTCATCGCGGCCGCAGTAGCCTCAGCACCGGCAAACGACCGCGACATAACGGCATGTAAACCCATCATGACCCAAAGATTTGTTAGGGCTAATATCGCCCCAAAGACTAAATTTAGGACAGCGATTGCGGTCATCCCTCCCGTTCGAGTTTTGTTCATGGCAATTGCCTCCATTAATCTTTTCCCACTTTCTAAAACAGAATCTCATCAATGTTAAATGATGATGGCCTGTTGCTCAAACTAATAATTTTAAAATCTTAGAGAACCAGAATGCATAGCCTTATCATTGAGTCCGCCCCCCTATCCTTTTTCAAGGATAGGAATTGAGTGTTTCCGAGGATGGAATTATAAATATGCTATTGAGATATACTGATAAAGTCTATGTTAATGTTGCCAGTATCCCCTGGGTCATAACGGTATGTGATTGTGTTTTGCCCAGCCCTTAGTCGTAATATCTCTACTTTTTCTGACCAGGTATTCCAGCTTTGTAGATTAAGTAGGGCAGTTTGTTTTATTTTTATTCCGTTAACGTAGATACTAACCTTCATCACTGCCCCTGTGGCATTCGCATACCGTAAAGTGGCTATGTAATCACCCGCAGAAGGTACAGTTACGGTAAAGGTATAGTGAAAGCAATAAATATCATTACATACGATAGGCGGGACATTCTTGTCCCGCTAAGACGGGGTTAGAAAACCCCGTCTATCGAAATTGAAATATGTCAAGTTATTTATTGCTTTCACTATAGTTGTTGAACCGAGACCCCTGTATCCATACCCATCCACATAACCACTACCTGAAAAGCCTGAATGCTCATTGTTCACCTTTGCTGATCCAACAAGGATTGCCTGCTCAGCTTCGTAAATTTGTGGAGCGGGTACTGAAGGAGTCTTTGACTCTTGAACAACCTGACCACTCTTTAATCCATTTCCCATGGCTTTCATTACTTGCTTGACATAAGGATGTTTTTCGCCGCGTTCGATACTATTAGAGACTGTTACGAAAAAACTTGCAACTAACTGATAAATAGGGATAAACATACTATTTTTTGATCGACCTAATATAAGGTCAATACACCGATGATTTAAAGCCAAATTGTTTTAGCTGAACCTTAAGAGTGCATATTCCGACGCATTCCGGCCACTGATTCCGATCCAAGTCGGCCACTGATTCCGATCCATTCCGGCCGGCCATTCCGATCCAATCCGGCCACCCTTGAGCGGATAATCGAAGTGACGCTGGATAATCGATTTGAAAGCCTTTACCCTCCTGAAAAACCTTTCAGGAGGAATTTATGGCAACCAGGAGATTATCCATGCGCAAGATCAAAGAGGTATTACGGTTACATTGTGAAAAGGGTCTATCAACCCGACAGATTGCCAAGAGTCTTGATATTAGCCGCAGTACGATCCGAGATTACCTTGACCGGGCCGAACGGGCGGGATTGAGTTGGCCGCTGCCTTCGGAACTCGATGAAGCCTCCCTGGAACATCAGCTTTTCCCTTCCATTCATGCTATTGCTCAAGAAAAGCGTCAGCTCCCTTCCCCGGAGTTTCTTCACCAGGAGTTAAAGAGGAAGGGCGTTACGCTTCAGCTTCTCTGGCATGAGTATAAAGAGAAGAACCCCGATGGCTACCAATACAGTCAGTTTTGCCGAATTTACCATCAATGGGCTGAGAAGCTTGATCCCTGTCTCCGGCAGGTTTATGGAGCCGGAGAAAAGCTCTTCGTGGACTATGCAGGGCAGACGATGGAGATCACGGATCCCGAGACTGGAGAGATCTGTGAGGCCCAAATCTTTGTCGCCACCTTGGGGGCCAGCAACTATACCTTTGCGGAGGCTACCCGTTCCCAGGATCTGCCCTCCTGGATTCAGTCTCATGTTCATTGTTTCGAATTCTTCCAGGGGGTCACGGAGATCCTCACCCCGGACAATTTGAGGGATGCGGTCACCCGATCCTGCCGCTATGAACCCGACCTCAACGCCACTTACCGGGAGATGGCGGAGCATTATGGGACCGTCATTATTCCGGCCCGGGTTGGAAAAGCTCGGGACAAGGCAAAAGTCGAATCGGGTGTTTTGCAAGTGGAACGCTGGGTCCTGGCTCCTCTGAGACACCACACCTTCTTCGGCCTCACAGATCTCAATGAGGCCATTGCAAAACAATTGGAGATCTTAAATAACCGCCCCTTTGAAAAACTCGAAGGCACCCGCAAGAGCCTCTTTGAAACCTTGGACAAACCCGCTCTCAAACCTCTTCCGGTCCATCGCTTCGTCTTTGCCGAGTGGAGCAAAGCGAAGGTCAATATCGATTACCACATCGAAGTGCATCGCCATTACTACAGTGTTCCCTATCAACTGATTCATGAAAGGCTTGATGTCCGTCTGAGCGATGTCACGGTCGAGGTCTTCTTCAAGAGCCGAAGAGTTGCCCTCCATCGCCGCAGTTACCTCAAAGGGAAACATACCACCTTACACGAGCACATGCCTAAAGCTCATCAACAACATCTCCAATGGACCCCTTCTCGGATGATCCGCTGGGCAGGGCAGATTGGCCCTCACACGCAAAACCTGGTCAGTTTGATCCTGGAATCCAGAGCTCACCCCGAGCAGGGTTATCGCTCCTGTCTCGGGCTGCTACGTCTGGAAAAGCGGTATTCGACAGAGCGTTTGGAAGCGGCTTGTGCCCGAGCCTTGGCCTTCAAAGCCTACTCCTACAAGAACGTAGAATCCATCCTGAAGAATGGATTGGATCAACAACCTTTGAGCGCCTCTTCCCCCCAAACCCCTCTCCCCCTGCTTGAGCATGAAAATCTCCGGGGAAGGGAATATTACCAGTAAAAGGGCAGAGGGGGATGCTCCTGTACGGATAAGATGGAAAAAATGGATTGTAGAGCAAATGGTGAGGTCATTTTAAGAGTCAGAAGACCGTCACGGTCCAATTTCTGTGAAAGGCATTGTCCTTTCATAAAAATGGATTCCCCAGGGTGCTGCCATTACCAGCAGAGGTTTCTCGATAAAGTCGCCATGTCCTCCATGTCGCAGCAGAGGCAAGAATCGCTGGCGTTCGAGCACAGGCACAACAGTGCCTATCGCTACAGCAAGATCAAAAGGAAAACTCCTCTCAAGGCATTGGCTGGCATAGAGAAGAAATTGGTCTTCCCGAGCAAGAGCCATGCCCCAAGGCACCCGCTGGATAAGCCGGAGGAAGGTTGCTATCATCTGGTGAGATTCATCCGAAGCGACTGCCGGTTGAACATCTTCGGTGAAATGTTCTCCGCTCCACCGGAAACCCAGTACGAATACGTTGTGACTACTATCGATGTCAAAGAACAAAAGCTAAAGCTCTTCCTGGATGCGATCCAGGTCGAAGAATATAACTATCAATTGCGATGAGCTATTCGATTTGCGTCACGGCATCGCTGGATACATAATTTCAAAGTTGTGTGTCCACGCTGTCTTGACCATTATTTCTGTCCACGATGTCGTGAACGTTGTCACCTAACAATTACGAAAGGAAAGATCATGCTCAATGAACAGACGTTCGATAAACTATACGCCATGAAGCTCATCGGGATGGCAGAGGGCTTTAAAGAACAGCTTGAGCAACCTTCCTTCCGATCTCTCTCCTTTGAAGAACGTTTTGGGATGCTGGTCGAACGCCAGTGGAGTTGGAAGGAAAACAAACGTCTCAAACGACTCCTCAGAGATGCTAAACTGAAGCTCCAAGCGTGTATCGAGGACATCGATTACAGGACTGCCCGTGGATTGGAAAAATCGGTGATCTTAAGCCTTGCTTCCTGTAACTGGATCCGCAACCATCATAACCTTCTCATCTCTGGCCCCACAGGTGTTGGCAAAACGTTCCTTGCCTGCGCCTTCGCCCAGAGAGCATGCCGTGAAGGCTTTCGAACCTTCTACATCCGCTTCCCTCAGTTCTTCTATCAGATCGCTCTGGCCCGAGCAGACGGCAGCTATAGCACCCTGATGAAAAGGCTCTCCAAAACTCATCTGCTTGCCATCGATGACCTGGGGTTAGCGCCTCTGACGGATACCGAGAGGAGAGACCTGCTCGAAGTCCTCGAAGACCGTAACGGATCGGGTTCCACACTGATTACCAGTCAACTCCCAATTGAAAACTGGCATGATCATATCGGGGATCCCACGATTGCCGATGCCATCCTGGATCGATTGATTCACAACGGTCACCGAATTCAACTGAAAGGAGGATCCATGCGGAAAAAACAAAAACTTGACGGAAACTGACAAATAGGTAAAATATCAAACACCAGCGTCGCTTCGCTCCGTCAGGGTGGCCGGAATGAATCGGAACAGCCGGCCGACTTCCTTCGGAATGAGTGGCCGGAATCAGCGGAATAGGCATGTGGAAAAAGGCAATGTAGAAAGCTTTGTGATCCAGTACGAAATTTTAATTGGAAATCAATGGTCTCCTGTCACAAGGTTTGATACATTTCATGAGGGTGTTCATCGGGATTTGATTGAACCCAGTGGAAAGGTCATAAAAAAATGGTTTCTCCATCTGGGGTTTGACGAAGGCTTAACTTTCGCCTATAATGATATTGAAAAGAATTGGGATAGGTATCGCCAACGATATCTATCCAAGTTGGAGAAAAAGTTATGAGGAAAGAAGACCGGTTTGTTAAGAATCATATCCTGGGAATAGAATTTGACCGATACCTAATGGAGAATCCGGAGATATTAGATCAGATACCGGATAATGCAGAGGTGTTCTTTCTTCCGGAAGATGACCCTGATCTATCGATTGAAAACCAACGATTGGCCGGGATACATAAGGCAGGAGGAAAACCGGTTATACTCGTAAAGATTGGGAGATTGAGCCCTCTTCGGTCGCGACTCGAAGATGTTAGATTAGAATCTTTTTCCATATAAAAAAGGGATACCCAGGTCTTTCCTCGGAAAAACTGTTACCATCTATAAAAAGAACAACAGGGGTCATGTCTCAGAGGGATCTCGGTTAACGGGCCAACAATACACTTGCTTCACGCCTGTCCCAAGGTAGTCCATAGACAAAAATCAAAGTTTGATGGCAGATCAACCGTGACAGACGTAGATCATCATCCAGGAAAGGGGTGAACCACGATGCCTGACGAGAAAGGAAATCTGTTTTTGTTTGAAGCCATTGAGTTGCGTAAGGAATATGACCGGCGCATCAAGCTCCTGGAACAGTTGCTCGGGGGTGAGCAAGGTAAACAGGACCGTTTGTTCCGCCGGAGTGACGAAGAAAAGAGAGAACCAAGCGCGGACCTCGATTTAAGTAAAATGGAAGAGAATCTTAAAAACATTCAAACGAAACGGGTCAAACTGAATCAGACAATCCAGCTGGCGAATTTTGAAAGCAAGATTGAGTATGAGGGAGAAACGATTCCGATCGCAGAGGCCCTGGAGCTCCGTAAAAACCTGATATCCGATTTGGAGGCGATCTCTCAACGGGTATTGGATTCGGCCTACACCCGCATCATCCATAAGGAAGAACGAGATATCGTTCACGAACCGAGGCATGGGTTCAAGCAATGTTATGAGGAGTTCCAGAACAGACTGAAGAAATTGCGGAATCTTGTGATAAAGATTCACCAGGCCAACCATGCCTATTGCGTCAAGTTCAAAGATGAATGATATGAGAGAGACAGGGGGGCAAGCGCGAAACTGCTGCAAAGCAAAGTAGCCCGAAACCCAATAGCGTAAATTGGGGGTGGTGATGCTATTTATCCACCTAAAACAAGAATAGCGGTTGGGCAGAACCAAACACAATTACTACTCATGACTTATCGAATGAGCCACTTGTAACCTTACGCATAACCCCTTACAAGATGGCCTCGCGTCTCTCTCAAAAAAACTACTAGCCTGGCCTGAGCGAGGTCGCATAGGCATGCTTAATTTTTGAGTTAACTTTCCCTCTACACCCAATCTCCCTTCTTCGAATTCTGAGTGTGATCGGCCCAAGACAACTCATGGAATGATGGAAGAATGGATTATTGGAAGAAAATGTTACGGGTTTCGGGTTGGAGATTACAGGTTGCGATTCGCGATCGAGAAAGGTTTCTATATAGAGTCCATTAATTAAGTTGACATAATAAATGTTTATTTTTTCCTTTTCGGGTTTCAAAGTGCTGCTGTATGGTTTGCCAACATTCATCACTGGACTGAAAACGCCTGGTATGAGTTGCCTC